>CESF01312501.1_pt1 | contig 13161 bp, 10 predicted proteins | sample 356331 | NCBI WGS metagenome assembly CESF01 (sample SAMEA2621779, study PRJEB7988) | marine metagenome | biome: marine biome (ENVO:00000447); feature: surface water layer (ENVO:00002042); material: "saline water (ENVO:00002010), including plankton (ENVO:xxxxxxxx)" | depth 5 m
GTAATACCAACCTGTTCCATACACTGGCACGCCATAATAAGGGTATGACCACATGTAACCTGGGTAATAACCGACGTAAACTACTTCAGGGGTTGACTCGTAAATATCAACATATGTCACGTTGTATACAGGAGAACTTGGAGGAATTTTTGCTATGTCGTCTTTTGGAATGCTATCAGCAACAAGCCAAGGCCCTTGTGCGGAGTCTGCCTTAAACCACACCGCATTATCGACAGCATAATATTTGCCTTTAATTTGCAGCACTTGTGCATCGGTATTAATGGCATAAGAAACCTGCGTGCCTGGGATCCGTTCAAACTTAGGCTTGCCATCATAATACACAGTCAAACTGGTGTCTTTACGGCTGATAGCCGCTGTTTGAGGCACTTTAGCATCTAATACAGCCTCGTCGGCTTCTTCAGTACCAGCAACCGAAACTCTGAGGCCACCTAAATCTGATTCAGGTGGAATATTGGCAAAGCTCTCTGGTAACTCATCACCACGTACAAATGTCCATGGGCCTGTTTGCTGTTTAGAGCGATACCAGCGCCCAGATAACAATACGTACATATTGTTAGTTTGCATATCACGCAGCCATGGGGTTTCTGTATTAAACACATACATGAGCTCGCCACCGGTTAGGCTTTTCCATTTAGCTGCGCCATCTGTTGCAATAAGCTCTGTGGGTTTAGTGGCTACAACAATGGCTGGTGGTGCACTTAGATCTGAGCTTTCGGTATCTTTAGGGAGCATTTTTATAAGTTCAGCCGGTGGCGACTGAGTATATTCATAAGGCCCTTTGGCTTGTTTTGCCTGATACCAAAATTGCCCATCGGTGAGATAACAAAGTTTGCTTTTGCTATCCTTAATCACTATCATGGCGGTGTTTAAAGCGCGCTCATATTGGCTGTTTTCAATTTTACTAAACTTAGGTTCACCATCAAAACTAAGTAAAACTGACAACTGCTCTTTGAAAATAATCGCCGGAGGATCGGTTTTTAATTGCGTTAAACTTTGTTCTGCTGCTTCTGCACTTTCCAGGCTGGCGGTGAGTTGCGAAAGAGAGGTTTCGAATTGACTGGCTTTTATTGCTTCATTAACGACAGCAGTAAACTGTTGTTCTCCAGCATCTTTTGATTCAGGCCAGCGTACATCGGTGACAGTCATATTGCGAACGGTGACGGTATCATTTTCGCGGTCAGTATCTAATTTAGCGGTAAACCAAAATACGCCAAACACAGCGTCATTGCCTGAAACCGAAAATGACATTGCTGCACGGGCTGTTAAAGTATTACCGTTTAGTTTCTCGGGTTGTGGTTGATAAACTATAAGTGTGCCTTGTGATGTTTGCACTTGTTGCGGCCACTCAATAGCTTGGCTATAAAATGAAAATAAGCAGAAAAAAGAGAGTATTAAAACCCTGAGGGCAGTAATAAAAGGCAGGGGGAGTTTCATGGTCAATCCTTGGCTAACATAACTATTTAAAGTATAGCCAATGACATCGAAAACGCTTGAAGATTGTTCCTTTTTTAGTGTATTAGTTCATATAGGGTATTAGGCAATTTGAGTTAAAAAATGTGCACCCGCATTTAAGCCCATTTCATAACCCGCACTGAGTTTTTCAAATGATTTTGTTGTTCGACCAACAGCAAAGTTAGGTGGCGGTGCAATAATATTAATTTTACAATCGCTTGGCGGGTTGGTAATAAAATCAATACTTTGATTGTAATTTTCTGCGCGTCTGAGGGTTGCTTCAGCTAATGCTGGGGTTCTCTTATAAAGACGCTTTACAAGCCAAGGCGCTTTAGCTGGCTTTTTCTTATAGCCAAGAGGTTGAGATAAAATAACGGTGATTTCTTTATTACCCATCTCGTATGCTTTGCGAATTGGAATAGAATCAGCGACGCCGCCATCAGTGAGTTGTAAATTGTCGATAATGGGAAATTCTCGATAAGCAATAGGGAGAGCACATGAGGCTTTTAATTGCTCTTCAAGATGAGCTGCACTAGCTTTTAAGTACTCTGCTTGTCCAGTTTGTATATTGGTTGTAACAATGTAAAACTCACTGGCTTGCTTTTTGAAGGTGTCGAGATCAAGGCGAATATCACGGATGGTTTCTTGCCACAGCCAGTCTAAATCAAACAGGTGGCCACCTTTAATAAAACGAACAAAATCAATAAATTCAGGTCGGCAAGAGTAATCGGTAATCACCGCATGGTTACGTTTGTATTGGGCGCACAAATAAGCGGCAATGTTTGTGGCTCCGGCAGAAACACCATAGCATTGATTAAAAGGTTGGTAATTAGCCTTAATAAAAGCATCCAGAACGCCAGTGGCAAAAATACCACGCATTGCGCCACCTTCTACAACCAGTGCCTTGTTATTGTTCATTTTCGCAACCTTGCTTGTAACCGTGAGTGCTTCTAACCATAGCAAACACGGTTACAAAACTAAATAGAGTTTCAACTCTAATTAACTGTTTTTACGCATTGCTCTTATACCGCTTCTACCCAAAGTACGCCAACTTGTTTGTCGGTCACTTTTACAGTACTACCCGCAGCAATGGGAGACTGACTTTTTAATTGCCATGTAATACCCGAATACTGATGCGTGGTTAACCCTTTATCATCAACATCAGCGTTCACGATAAAGGTAAGCTCTGCAAAATCGCTATGTATTGGCTTAGTATCGGTTTTATCTTGCATGCGTTTGAGTGGTTTCCAAAGTACTACAGCAAAGCCTAGAGTAAACACTATATTGCTCCAAAGCGCGGTGGTGTAACTCGTATCAAGTAAGCCTATATTCATTAATAAGCCACTGGCAAATAAAGATAAGCCTAAAAACAGTAGTACATAGGTACTCATACCCAGTACAGCAACTTCAACAATTAGCGCGATAACACCTATAATCATCAATGCTTCGGCTAAATGGGTATCTAAAAATGCCATCAGCTCACCTAACTTTGTTGCTTTTTATTCAAAGAGTTAATAATAGACATCCCTTGAGCAACCAATGAGCTTGCATCAGTACCACTTTCAGGAAGTAATACCACAGATGACTCACGAGCAATCGCTTCTTTAGCAGCAATAGCTTTAGTTGCTAAGTCGAGTTGAATTGCTTTTTGACCTTGCTCTGTATCCGCTGCTTCACCTACTTTACGCAGTGCATCTGCTTGCGCTTCAGCAACAGCGATAATCGCTTTTGCTTCACCTTCGGCGCGTAAAATTTGCTCTGCTTTTTCAGCTTCTGCTGCAAGAACTTGGGCTTGCTTCTTACCTTCTGCCACGTTGATAGCAGATTGACGATCACCTTCAGACTCTAAAATCTGCGCTCGTTTTACACGCTCAGCTTTCATTTGTGCTTCCATGGCTTCCATTACAGAGTTTGGTGGCACAATGTCTTTAATTTCGTAACGTAAAACCTGAATTCCCCAAGGCTCAGAAGCTTGGTTAATCGCGGTAACTATGTTGGTGTTTAACATGTCGCGCTCTTCAAAGGTTTTATCGAGTTCCATTTTACCAAGTTCAGAACGCATCGTCGTTTGCGATAGCTGAGTAACCGCAAACACATAGTCATCAACACCATATGTGGCTTTATACGGGTCAAGCACGCGGAAATACAGCACACCGTCGACGATAAGCGAGATATTATCTTTCGTGATAGCAGACTGAGAAGGCACATCTTGCGCTTGTTCTTTTAAGCTGCGATCAGCGGCAATACGGTCGATAAATGGCACAATAAAGTTTAAGCCCGCTTCTTTGGTTGAATGGTATTTACCGAAACGTTCGATTAACCAGGCACGATTTTGCGGCACAAATTTAACGCTACTTTTTAGTAGCACTAAAACAAAAATTAGAAGAAAGACTTCTACATTTAACAAAAGGTCTAAAATGCTAGAAATGGGATCCATGTACTTTCCTTAATACAGTTAATATTATTTTGCCACTCAGATTACCACCACAAAGCAAAGCAGGCTAATGATTTGTAATCGGTACTGGTTTTAGAGTTGCCTCATTTTGTTGAGTACAAACCTACGGCTCGTTTAATCGGTAAGTGTATGTTTTATCATATACATATGCTGATCAGCTTGCGCCACAATTTCATCGGCTGTTTCTTGTGTGCCTAAAAACATGGTGACGCCAACACTGGCAGAGCCTTTGTAGTTAATATCTTGATGAATAAATTTAATTTCGATAGCGGTTTGTAGTTTATCAGCAACGCGATGGGCGTTGTGTTTGGCTGTTTGCTCATCACGACCTAGGCCTTCAAGTAAGACTATAAATTCGTCGCCACCAATGCGGGCTAAACAGTCTTTCTCGCGCACAGCGGCTTTCATTCTATTGGCAATTTCAACAAGATAAGCGTCGCCTGTATTGTGGCCATATTGGTCGTTTAATTTTTTGAATTTATTGAGGTCAATAAATATTACAGCACCATAACTTTGGTCGCGCTTACTCATTTCTAACGCAAGTGATAAGCGAATATAAAAATAGCGGCGATTTAAAAGTTCAGTTAAGGGATCGGTAGAGGCAGCATAGAGGAGTTGTTGTTCATGGTATTTTCGTTCAGTAATGTCAGTTGCAATGCCTAAAATGCCAATTACTTTGTTTGGCTCTGAGTCACAAAAAATAGGGGTTTTTACTTCCCAAAAAATAAACGTGTGCCCACCTGGAAAAGTCAACTCAACTTCTTCTCGTGTTCGCTCTCCGCTGAGTACTCGTTTATCGATTTTTGCGAGTTTTTTGGCATCTGGGCGAGGGAAAAAGTCGGTATCGGTTTTATATTGTAATTCTTGAGCAGAACATGCAAATAAGTCTAGAGTCAGTTTATTTGCATAAACGTAATGTCCGAGTTCATTTTTTATATAAACGTATGCGGGTACGTTATCGAGTGCAAACTTTAACTCAGCAATATGCACAGGTAATTTAGTTGTATTAAATTCGGCCATAATATGTCCCTATATAACAAGCCATAAATTGATAGTGGACGAAAAAATCTTAATAAACAAGACTAACCACAAAGATAAAATTACAACTAATGATTTAGGTATGATTTTGAAAAGTAATTAAAAAAATAATAATGAAGATGGTTGATGAACTTTGTTATTAAGTTTGGTTAGCTATTTTTAAGTATCATTATCTTTTTAACTATTGTAGTGGTCACTTTTGGCTTTTGTACAGATGTTAGTAAGGCTGTTTTTGTATGCTGAGCGCTAAATAAATTACAAACATTGATTAACCGCTCCAGAATTGCCATGGCAGCATTATTGATTATTGTGCTAGCAATTAAAGTAGCGAGGGTGTCATTATGTAAACCAGCCTCCACTTAAAAGTTCATTGGTTTTTTGTCATATAAGCATGATTTTGGCAAAAGCAGCCCTATTATAGCCATGCTATTAATGTGTAGGGTGTTTCCTTACTCATCGTAACCGGGGCTTTTGCTATTTAATAAGCGTAACAAGGCAGGCCAAGCAATTGCTCCACCCAGTCCCTTAGTGGCAATTTCTGTTTGCCCTTTGATACCATCAATAATCGCGCTAGGTACTTGTACGAGTTGTTCGGTATTTTGTGAAGTACGAGTTTGTACAGCGCATGCAGCTTCAAAAACATACATAAACAAAAATGCATCAGCGACCGTTTTACCTACTGTTAATAGGCCATGATTACGTAGCATTAGAAAGTTATTCGTGCCTAGGTCATTCACTAAACGGTCTTGCTCAGCAGGGTTAAGGGCTATGCCTTCGTAGTCGTGATAACCCAAACCTGAGTGCACAACAACAGCTTGCTGAGAGATAGGCAATAAGCCGTCTTTGTTTGCAGACACCGCCGTGCCATTGAGTGAGTGGGTGTGAATAACGCAATGGGCATCATCACGCGCCATATGAATACAGCTATGGATATTAAACCCCGCAGGATTAACAGGGTATTCACTGTCATGCAGCTTATTACATTGTTGATCTACCTTGATGAGACTTGATGCCGTAATTTCGTGAAACATCATGCCATATGGATTTATCAAAAATTCGTTGTCTGTGCCGGGAACACGCATTGAAATATGGGTAAAAATTAGATCATCCCAGCCATATAAAGCAACTAGGCGATACGCGGCAGCTAGCTCAACACGGGCTTTCCATTCTTGCTCTGATACTGTGTGTTTTATAGTCATGGTTTTTTCTAAAATGGTACTTTGCGAACAATAATGTCTTTAAACATTACCCAATCACCAATAAAGCTATAAAAAGGGTGCGTAAACGTTGCTGGACGATTTTTCTCAAAGAAGAAATGACCAACCCAAGCAAAGCCATAGCCCACCACCGGGCATAAAATTATCCAGCTATATTGCTGCTGATAAATAGCGGCAAACAAAATTGCCAAAACAAACCAACTGCCAATGAAATGTAAGCGCCGACAGACTTTATTTTTGTGTTCTTGTAAGTAATAAGGGTAAAACTCTTTAAAACTCGCGAACTCGCGTTTACTTGCTACAGTGCCCATATTGCTGTCTCCGTTGATAATAACATGTTAACAATAGGCTTTTATTATTTTGTTTACTTGATAATATAGGTCATTAAATTGTTTATTTGGGACGCGAATGAGAACCTTATCAAGTTGGTGGCTACGCGCTATGGCTGAATCGTTTAAATGGCAAGGCTTACCAATCAATGAGTTGTTTGCAGGAGCAAATATTCCTTTAGCAGAATTAAGCAGTCAAACAGCCCGATACCCACAAGCCAGTGTTAGTTCGCTTTGGAAGCAGGCGCAAGCGATGTTACCAAACACTCATTTAGGTCTTTATGTTGGCAGTAACATGAATGTGCGCGCTATTCCGGTGGTTGGTATGGCTATTGTTCAAGCAACACAGTTACTGAGTGCTTTTCGGCTTATATTGCGTTATCAAAAATTAATGGGCGACACACATAATGTGTCACTCATCGATCATGGAAGTGAGTATGAACTTCGCTTTAACTTTAGTGATGGTGAGCGCGATATGTCGCTGCTAAGCTACGAAGCACCGATGGCGTTTTGTTTAAAAATAGCGCGTACTGTAAAGGGAAAAGAGTGGCACCCAACGCGAATTTGCCTAAAGCGTAAAGAGCCACACAGTGAAATTAATGAACACTTTAACTGCAAAGTTGAATACGGCTCGCATACCCATAGCCTATTTTTTAGTGAAGAAACCGATAGTAAACCTGTGTTATCAGGTCAGATGAAACTGGTGACGCAAACCAATGTAACTCAGGTGCTGAGAATTTTACTCGAGGAGCATTTAATTCAAGGGCAAACCAACAGTAAAGCAATGGCAAAAGCACTTAATATGAGTGAAAAAACGTTGCAACGCCGACTTGCAAAAGAAGGCACAAGTTTTAGTAAAGAACTAGCAAGTTTAAGGCAGCAAAAAAGTGTTTCATTATTAAACGAAACTGATCTGTCAGTAACAGAAATTGCCTTTTTATGTGGCTATTCAGAGATTAGTGCATTTCATCATGCCTTTAATCGCTGGTATGGTATGTCGCCAAAAGTGTACAAGCAAAAAATGGCAATAATAGCTGAATCATAGTTAGTGCTACTTTGATCTAGTTGATGCCTGTCAGGTATTACTTTAATTATTAAATCGGTACAAATTGGTGTTTGTTCCGATAATATTTGAGTTTGATAACTATTTACCAAAAAACAATAATAAAAGCTTAACTAGCAATTGCTTAACTAGCAATTGCTTAACACGAATTTGTTAACTAAAATTTCAAATAGGACGCAAGGATGATCTGAAACTAAAACCCCCATTAAGTATGAGGCTGCTGAATGCGAAACTTATCGCTGCGTACTATTTTTATTAGTTTTTTGTTAATTGCATTGTTTGTTGTCACTGTGGTTAGCGCTTTAATCAATACCAGCCAATTTTCTCGGCTTTATTACCAACAAACAGAAAAGCAATTATTGCCTGACGCTGTGGGTAAAGTGGCTGCGGAAGTTGATGCTCAAATGCGTTACCCCATCTCTGTGTCACAGTCGTTAGCCGAAAATCAAATTTTGCATACTTGGATGACCGAAGGCGAAAAAAGCTCGCCTATTCATCAACGTGTAATGGCGTATTTTGCAGACTTACAAAGAAAAAGCGGTGCCTCATCGGTGTTTTGGGTGAGTAAAAACTCAATGAGTTATTACACGCAAGAAGGCTTTTTTAAGTCTATCTCTAAAAATGAACCAAGAGACAGTTGGTTTTTTGACTTTATCAGTTCAGATAAACGCCAAGCGCTCGCATTAGATGTTAGTGAGCAGGGCGGACACCTCACTTTATACGTGAATACTTTAGTTGAAATAGCTGGGCAACGCCTAGGTGTTGCAGGGCTTGGTTATGATATTTCAGATATTTCTAGCATTGTCACGTCGCGTAAAATTGGCGAGCAAGGTTATTTATTTTTAATTGATGATAGCAAGCGAATTATTGCACACGCAAATGATGCTTATATTGGTAAACAAGTTACCAGTGTGGCTTCATTAAGCACATTACAAGATTTTCTGAGTAGTAAACACACTGGCTTTACACTATCGCAAGTCGAGCTCGCAGACGAAGATGTTTACGCTGGTGTTATGCCGATTGAAGGTACTGGTCTTACTCTTGTGGCGATTCAGCCACGCCAAGAGATATCAAGTGCAATTAATACTGTCGTTTGGATGTCGATTATTGTGAGTGTCGTGCTTGCGGGCATCTTCTTAGTGCTGACGCTTTATTTTGCGAATTGGCTCAGTAAGAAAATACGCAGTGTTGGTGACGAGCTACTTGGTATGGCGGGCCACGGTGGTGACTTAACAAAACGCTTAGATGACAGTGTAGATAATGAGTTAGGGCATCTTGCTAAGGGCTTTAATGCAATTATAGGTAAAGTAGCCGAGTTGGTAGATGAAATCAGTGTCACTGAGCAAGCAATGCGAGAGGGTATTGACGACCTTGCGAACTTTGCCAATAAAACGTTTGTTGCCACTGAAGATCAACGCGCGCAAACAGACCAAGTTGCCACTGCTATTACACAGATGGGACAAACAATTAATGAGGTGTCTGATATTGCTCATCGCACAGCAAGCGACACAGAAGAAGCGGTAAGAGAAACCGTACAAACCAATCAGAGTATGGCTGCCACAGCACAAACTATGAATGAACTAAATGATATTTTGAGTACGGTTGATCAAAGTATCGGTGAATTTGCAAATCAAGCTGCAGAGATCAACTCGGTTGTTGAAGTGATCAATGCGATTTCTGAGCAAACTAATTTATTGGCACTCAATGCTGCAATTGAAGCCGCTCGTGCTGGCGAGCAAGGTCGTGGTTTTGCGGTGGTAGCAGATGAAGTGCGCTCACTTGCGCAGCGCACGCAAACATCAACTTCTGAAATTAGAGAGCAAATTTCGCGCTTACAAAGCTCGTCATTGCAATCACAAGAAGCGATTGCCGAAGGTACGCAAAGTAGCCAAAAAGTCACTGAACTTACGCATGTTGCGGTGTCTGCACTTCAGTCTATACAGCAGAAGTTTGAAATTATCAGTCAAGGTAATCATCAGGTTGCTGCAGCCACAGAAGAGCAAGGTACGGTTGTTGAACATATTAATCAGTCAGCACATGATATTTCAGACAGTGCCATGCAAATCCATAATAATGCAGAACAGCAACAACGCGGTACGCAAAGTTTATTGTCCCGTGCCCAGCACCTTAAAGACTTAGTAAGTCAGTTTAAAGTTTAATTGACTGCTCTTTAAATCAGCCTCGATTAAAAGACGTTAACAACATGTGTTGTTAACGTCTTACTGTTTTTTAGCTTACAAGTGAGTTTTTAGTTTACTTGTTAACTGCTAATTCCTTTCTTTTTACTAATAAATTGCGCAAAAAACTTTCATAGAGAGACTATTAACTAAGTTTTTAGTGCGTTTAAGAGCGCTGCGTATTACAATTGAGACTTTATATCATTACCGCATTTCCAGCTAATAGGTATTTCACTTCTTCATGACAGATATTACAACACACCAAGCATCTAGACGCCGCTTGTTGATTGCTTTAGCTATAACGTGTTCGTTTATGGTTATACAGATTATTGGCGCCTATTATTCAAATTCGCTTGCTGTACTTGCTGATGCTGGGCATTTGTTTGTTCATAACAGTTCTTTATTTATTGCACTTATCGCTTCAAGCATGGCGATTTATTTTGCGAAAAACTTTAACGATGGCTACCAGCGGGCTGAACTTACCGGCGGTTTGATCAATGGTATTTTATATTTAAGTATTAGCTTAATTATTTTGTATGAGGGTGGTGAACGTTACCTTCATCATAACGATGGTCACGATTTACAAATTAATAGTTATTTGATGTCGGTAATTTCTGCTATCGGCTTTCTTTTTCATGGTGCTGCTGCATGGGTTTTATATAAGGGACGTAAAGCTAGTATCAATGTATATGCCGTCTTTTTGCACTCATTTTTTGATTTAATTTCAACTGTTTCAACCTTCTTTGCTGGTATTTTAATTTATCTTACTGGGTGGGCTGAAGTCGATATTATATCGAGTATGTTGATTGCGACCTTTGTGTTGTTTACAGGGGCTAAAGTAATTATTCGTTGCATTCAAGGTTTACTTGAAAACAGAAGTAAATTACCAGATGTGGCTGATATTGAGCAAAGCATAGCCTCTATTGAGCACGTTCAGAATGTACACAATGTAACTGTAATGCGCCAAGATAAAGACATCGTTGTTGGGGCTCATGTCGTGCTAAAACAGCATTGTACCGTTGAAAAGCACGATGAAGCGTGTCGCTTAAAAGTAGAAAAGCTATTACTTTCACGCTTTAAAATCAAAAAAAGTGTGCTGCAAATAGAAAGCCATGAGTGCCATTATGTTAATTAAAGTGGCAAAAAGTTTAATTTTCTTTTAATTTAAAGGTATCACTATGAAGTTAGGATACCTTTTTTGCTTCAAAATAAGTCTTCATATTTTAACTTTTTAGCTGCACTACTGCTTGGTTGTATTGCTGGAGTTGTTAATTTACTGCCAATTTGGTTTCTAGATAGCTCAGAATTTATTCTTGGCCAGTTTTTTGTGATCTTAAGCTTACTGCTGCTTGGCTGGCGGTTTGCAATAATCACTTTCATTTTAAGTACAGGGTTTATTTTTTACCGTTGGGGGCATGCGTGGCCTTCCATTGTATTTGCCTTAGAACTGATATGTTTGCAGTTGTTTTGCTTATCAAAATCGCGCCCAGTTTTTTTAAGAGGCATGCTGTTTTGGTTTGTGATTGGTCTGCCGCTACTTTGGAGCTTTGGGCATTTCTTTTTAGGTTTACCAATCCTAACTATTGCCATTGCGCTTGCTAAATACTGTTTAAATGCGGCTATCTACTTATCTGTTATTGATTTATTGAGCTTCTTTTTTAGCCGCTATTCATGGCACAAACACTATTCGTCTTTATACAAAATTCTTAACTATGTTGTGACCTTATTGGTAGTGTTGGTGGTTATTTTAACCTCAATAGTACTAACCAATAACCATTATTCACGTATTGAGTACGAGATAAATGAGCAGTTAAAAGAGAAAGCGAAGGAAATTGCACGGATGATTGATGCTCACCTCGATCATCATAAAAAAGGCTTGGTATTAACGGCTCGAAGTATTGCCAATGGTGTTCCTCGGCAGATTGCGCTTGAAAATATGGCTAACTTGTATCCTGACTTTCGAACGCAGATCATTGCTGATGCACTGGCCAATGTTACTCATTTTTACCCACAATCGTTAGCGATTAGTTTGCAGCAATCAAACATACGCCCCAATGTGGCTGATCGTGACTATTTTATAAATGCACCGAATAATAAACTTGGTTATATCTCAACAATTTTTAAAGGCCGTGGCTTTGGCTCTTTACCGATTGTTGCAGTATCAGCTCCGATTTATATTGAAGACACCTTTACAGGGGTTGTTGAAGGCTCACTGATGTTTGATTATTTTGCAGGCCTCAGACCAAGCCTATTTAGTTACCAGGGGGAGCTATTGATTTTAGATCCCACCAATAAAGTAGTATTTAGCACCCTGGATGATTTTAGAGAGTTACAACAATTAACTGACGATGAGATAGACTCGTTTGCTGATGAAGCGCGTTTTAAAATGTTTGATGCGGAAGATGAGCAACAGTATTACGCTAGGGAAGCTCGCTCTACTGAACATAATTGGATTGTGATGACCATGCTTAATCGCAAACACGCAAATAATGTTGCTGTGAGTGCATGGGGTCAGTCTTTAGTAATGGTTTTGTTCATTATTTTATTAACTAGTGTGTTTATCACTCAGTTAAGCCGCTGGTTAATTGCTCCAATTGAAAAGCTGGCTGAACAAATCGATAAATTTGAACCTGAACGTGCAATCACTGATACTGACTTACCAGAAACCTGGCTCGAGGTAAGTCGTTTGCAGTCTCAGTTTTCGAGTTTAGCAAACAAGCTTGTTCTTAATTTTAATCGCTTACATCAAGCGAACCATGAAAACGAATTATTAAATAATAAATTGACAGATTTTAATTCTCAGCTCGAGCAGCAGGTTAATGATAAAACAAACGAATTAGTCGAAGCTGTGCGTTTTGCTAATCAGGCTAACCGCACAAAATCTCAGTTTTTAGCAAATATGAGTCACGAAATTCGTACCCCACTAAATGGTATTTTGGGGATGACTCAACTATTGTTAGAAAATCCTAATCTGCCAGAAAGTGAGCGCGATGAGCTGGCAATGATACACCAAAGTGCAAATAACTTACTGTTGATTTTAAATGATATTTTAGATTTCTCTAAAATTGAAGCTGGTGCACTTAAACTTGAAAATCGCGCTGTTGAGGTTAAATCGTTACTTGCTCAGTTAGCTAAAATATTTAGCACTACCAGCGTTAAGCCAGGGGTTCAATTTAACCTTAGTATTGCGGATGATATACCTGATTATATCCGTTTAGATCCACTCAGATTTAGCCAAGTCGTCAACAATATCTTGAGTAACGCTGGCAAATTTACTGAGTTAGGTGAAATAAACATGCACTGCCAAATGGCAAATAATGCACTAGAAATAAAAATTCGCGATACAGGTATAGGTATTTCAGCGGATCAGCAAGTAAAATTATTTACTGAATTTACCCAAGCCGATATA
>CESF01085361.1_pt1 | contig 13122 bp, 11 predicted proteins | sample 356331 | NCBI WGS metagenome assembly CESF01 (sample SAMEA2621779, study PRJEB7988) | marine metagenome | biome: marine biome (ENVO:00000447); feature: surface water layer (ENVO:00002042); material: "saline water (ENVO:00002010), including plankton (ENVO:xxxxxxxx)" | depth 5 m
AAACAATAAAAGAGTCTCGCCTAACGGCGGGACTTTTTTATTGACAACAAAAAAGGGAAATAGTCTAGACTATTTCCCTTTGTATAAACAGTTAGTTTTATGTTATCTAACAATCATAAATCGAGCTGTTCCTACTTTATCATCAGAACGCATTCGAATGATATAATTACCTGATTCTAAATTAGCAACCGAAAGGTTGTTGTTGATAAACGAACCTTCAGAAACCTTGATTCCTGTAATAGAATAAACTTCATATAAATCCCACTTATCAGTTCCGATTACAGTAAGGTTTTCGGCCGTAGGGTTAGGATATACTCTACAGACAACTGTATACTCAGAAACAGATGAACGGTCGACCCAAGCCGCAACGTCACTTAACTTTCTAGGGAAAATCTGATACCCGCTGTTGTAGGGTGCACTTCTATCGTACTGACCACCAATACCCGTGATTATCATTGTATCTGCAATAATTGCTTCACCCGGCATGTCTAAGATGTCTTTGTCTATTCGAATCTGAAATGTATCCATATTGGCATTTGTTAGTTCAACATTTTGGTTACTTGGCCAAACCGTAGTAGTATCATTTGTTATCCAAACTTTTGCTAACTGAATAAATTCAGACTCAGTTTCTTCAGATGGAGCGTCTACAACCGTAGGAGAGGCAAGCGTATTTCCTTGGCTGTTCAACTTAATACTATCTGCTACAAGCTCTAAAAGGCCGTTATATGATTCTATTTCGCCCCTAACCGTAATTTCATCTCCTTCAGTAACAACATAATCGCTTACATCGTTAAAATTAAAAATGTTGATTCCGCTAGTTGCGTCTATTGCAGTAAATGAAAGCCCTGCATTTCCAACGTAATCAATTCCATAAACTACTCCAGTAATCTCATATTTCACTCCTTTATTGGTTGGAGCTAAGTCGCCGTCTAACTGAACAACATCTACAATGTCTGAAACAATATAGTCGTCATTAAGTATAACCACCTCTGATGTTGTGTCAGATCCCCAAACAGCATTGCTGCTAAGGTTCCTTAATGCAAGTGTAATGTTTTTGCTTAACCCACCTTCTGCGTTGTCGGTAATGTCCATTGTAACTTTTTGATTGGTGTCGTCTCCTGGATTAAAAACAACCATCGTTGATGATGTTATGGTGTAATCTGTTCCATTAACTGCTGTTCCTCCTGTAACAAAAACCTCAACTTTAGTAGTGTCTTTTGATGTGGTGGCAATCGAGACCTCAACAAATGATGTTCCCGCGTTTTCGTCTACAAAATACTTTGTTTTGGCAAATTGGACTTCTGGTGTTACTGCTGGGTGGCAATCCGAAGTTGTGCTTCCTAGGTAGCTCCATGTGTTTTGTGGATATACATCCCATTGCTCTACCGCCTTCGTCCAATCTGTCTCACCTGCTGAAACATTTGCTTTCCTAACTAGTGTATGATCTTTTGTCGATCCCGTTCCTACGGTCCAATTTTCTCTTACCCTTCTAACTCCGATAACATCTATCGTGTCTGTTCCGCTTAGCAAACAAATAGCATCGTCTCCATTAAAGTGAGCAACACTTGGAAAACTAAGAGCTGTATCTGCCTTTGACAATATTGCTGACGCATCTGACTGATCAGTAGATACCACAAACACCTTGTCCGAACCAAGCGTCCCGTATAACTGGAATGTATTTGTGAACGAGCCACCGTTTCCAATTACACATATAGAATAATTACTTAGGTCAATAGAAGATCCCGACGGGTTGTAAACCTCTAAATATTTGTTGTTGCTTGACCCTTCTGAGTATTCACTGAAAAATAAGTCTGAACACTGTGCGGAAGCAAAAATGCTTGAAAGTAGTAAAACTACTATGGAGTAAATTTTTTTCATTTGATTTTGATTGTTATTGAGTTTTCAAAAATATTCGATTCATACGAAGAAATCATTAAAAAATTATAAAGAATACCACAAATAATTAAGATTTGTGCATGTCAAAAGGTTTAAAGCTAGCTTTCAGAATGATTTTTTGCTCAGCTTGTTTGGTTTTTGTTCTATCTATAGGGTTTCTACACCCCGAAACTAACGACAGCGTAGAGTACCAAAAAGCTGCACACAATTTGCTAAAAAACAATCTTTTATACGCTGGTGAAATTAGCAAACACTTGGACTATCGCCTTTTTTCTAAACGAACAGCCGGCTACCCTCTTTTTCTAATTTTGCAAAACAATAGATTGTGGGTTATAGGAATAGCGTCGGCATTTCTTATATTGCTTAATTACTTTTTGGGTTTAAGTGTGTTGAATACTTTAACAAAAAAAACAAATGCCAAGTACGTCTATTCGTGGTTTTTTTTACTCAATGTTCCGTTGTTTCTACACGCTTCTTTTGTGATGGCAGATTTGCTTTTGGCATCCATAATTAATCTTGCAGCATTTGTCTATTTTCAAAAACAAACGTCGTGGCCTAAAAAGATTGTTGTCCTATCTGTGTTGTGGTGTCTCGGCGTTTTGGTTAAGCCTGTAATTCTTCCCTCTATATTGCTGTGTCCGATTGTTTTTGCTTATTTAGGGTTTAAGCAACGTAAATTTTATTTTTCATCGCTTCTTCCTGGTCTTGTTTTGCTTCTGGTTTCCCTCGCCAATCAACACCAAACAGGGGTTTTTGAATACAGCTCAATATCAACCATAAACCTTGGGCAATACAATTCAAAGCTTTTAGTTTCAGAAAAATATGGTTATGACTCCGCCCAATCATATGCCTCAAGGGGCGAGTTTGTGGTTCCTAGAACTCAAAACGAATACTTGGACTATAAAAAAAATCTTCAATCTTTAGCAACAGAAACTATTTTTACTAACTGGCCCAGCTACCTAAAAATTCATCTACTTGGGTCTATAAAAATGATCTTAGACCCTGGGAGGTATGAACTTTATACTTTCTTAGGAATAACGCCTTCATCGTTTAGTTTGACAGAAATGGTATATGCAAAAGACTGGCAAAAATTAAATCGGTTTATGATTTCAAACATTGGGGTTTTACTTCTTTTTACTGTTTTGTTTATTGTCAACGTCTTTAAGTTTCTTTTTTTTGCTTTTGGTCTGAAAGAGCTTCGTGAACACTTGTTTTTCAGCTTTATTTTTCTGTACTTTTTTGCAGTTGTTGGGCCTGTTGGTGCTGCACGATTTATGCTGCCAATTAGTGTTTTATACCTTGTGTTTTGCTCTATTGGGTGGACTCGTGTGTCAGATTTTTTCCAAAAACGTTCTAAAGGCTAATACATTTTCTCCAAACTTTAATTTTGTTTTTGATTGCATTTCCGCCATATAATTAGAAGAGTAATCGTCAAACTTTTCCCAAGAATCTAGTGTGTATTGAATTGCATAGGAGTTGTGTGTTCTTTCTGTGTGGCTCTCTATAACCTTAAATATGTTGCTAGAAAGAAACAAACCGGTGCTCATTACTTCGGGAATATGGGTTTCTCTTAACCAAACCAATATGCTAGATTCAATTTTGGGGTTTATGCTCAGGGTTACGTTGTAAATTATCATGGCTTATGCTCTGGGGTGAAATTGTTCTATTACTGTTTTTAAGTAGGCTTTGTCCAGGTGGGTGTATATTTCTGTCGTGGTTATGCTTTCGTGTCCTAACATCTGTTGTACGGCCCTGAGGTTTGCTCCCGCCTCGATTAAGGTTGTGGCAAAACTGTGCCTTAAGGTGTGGGGGCTAATTGCTTTTTTTATCCCCGCCTCCGTTGCTAGCTTTTTTATAAGGTTAAACACAGAAACCCTACTTAAACTACCGCCTCTTTGGTTCAATATTAAATAATTTTTAGAACCCGGTTTAGCAAATTTGTTTCTGTAGCTTTCAACATAATAGCTTACCTGATTGATTGTTTTAATTCCAATAGGAACAAGCCTTTCTTTGCTTCCTTTGCCTTTAACTTTTACAAAACCTTCGTCTACAAAAAGGTCGTTCACTTTCAACGAAACAAGCTCCGAAACCCTTAGGCCCCCTCCGTACAACAACATAACAATTGTCTTGTCTCGCTCTCCGGCCAGCTTTGTATAGTCAATAAGCTCCATCATTTTTAGGATCTCATCATATGAAAGAACGTCGGGTAATTTTTTTGAGAGTTTTGGTGTTTTTATAGACTGCATTGGATTTGAATCCATAGTCTCGTTTAAAATTTGGTGCTTATAAAATGTTTTTATACTAGATATTATTCTTGCTGAAGATCTTGGGGATAGGCCAAGCGTGTTGAGGTTGTTAATAAACTCCAGAATTGTGGTTTTGGTTAAAGTGGTTAGGTCTTTGTTTTCACAAAAACTAATCAGTTTTTTAAGGTCTGAAACGTAGGCACTTAAAGTGTTGTTGCTTAAGGACCTGTCAACAGAAATCGACATTGAGAACTCCTCCAGCAGCTCTTTGTTTTTTCTGCTTATTTCAACTTCAACTCTCGACACTGAACCACCTCTTTGTTATCTCCATCGTTATAGTTTATAAGCACCACAATGCTAGCGTTTTCGGCATTGACATTTTTGGGTATTATTATTTCCCACCCCTTTTCAATTGCAGTACCTTGATTAACGTTTGTGCAATTTGAGTTTCCTGATAAAATTGGCTCTCCATTATATGGTGTGTATGCTTTTCGTAACACGTGTTGATGTAAATATGTTGAGTCCGTTCCTCCGGAATAATATTGTGGGTGGTTGATGTTGTTTTCTAGTAAAAATAAAGAGTAAAATGGCTCTGAGGCCGGTTCGGATGTAAAAATAAAATCTGCCTGAATCTTAAAGGTGGTATCGTTTTTCTCTTCTTTTGTTAAACCAATGTTAACGATTGATTTTTGATCTAAGAATTTGTTTGACTTGTTTCGCCAGGTATCATAATTGATATTTATTGAAGATTCTCCATCAAAACGCTTCCTGTTGACTCCGCCAGCAGGTAAAACATTGCCAAAGTTAAAAAGATTGGTGCCCATTAATTGGGCCTCATCGGTTCTCATGTCTGAATACCCCCCAAATGACGTGGTTAGTGATTTAGGAAACCGTGGATATAGGCCCAAAATGATCACAGGGTTTTTCGTTGCTGCGTCTTTTATTTCTTTTGCGGCTTCTGCAGCGTTAGGGCACGCAACACAACGAACTCCAGTTAGGTCCTCTATTAGTATTGCCCTGTAATCTGGAGAGGGAATTTCTGAAACATCAAGCTGATAACAAGTGTCAACTAAAACAAGTGATTTTTCGTTAAAGTTAATAGGGGGTTCCGCTTCTTTGCAAGAAAAAAAGACAGCAAAAACCAAAAATAACATAATGCTTTTTTTCATATGGTTTCAAAGTTATCGTTTAGTTTTTAAATAAACACCCAGGTTTTTTAGTTCGCCCTGTGTTATCTCTCTATATGAACCTATTGGGATACCCCGTTTTACAAAAGTGTGGAACATTACGCGGTCTAGTTTTAAAACACGGTTATCAACTGCCTCAAACATTCTCCTTATCACCCTGTTTTTTCCGCTATGTATTTCTATTCCATATCTAAAAAATTCATCTTCGTTCAGTTCTGACAATTTATTAAACTTACTTAATCCGTCCTCTAATTCAAGGCCCAAAACCATTTTATTCATTTGGTCTTGGGTTAATTGTTTTTCTGCCTTAACCTTGTATACTTTATTGATTTTTTTTGAAGGGTGAAGGAGGTTTTGTGTTAGTGCTCCATCGTTGGTCAATAAAATTACTCCTGTTGTGTTCCTGTCTAATCGCCCCACCGGATATAGGTGTTGAAACCTTTCTGGAAGCAGGTCCATGATTGACTTTCTTCCCTTCTCGTCAGACTTAGTACAAATTACGTTTCGTGGTTTATTTACAAGAATATATAATTTTTTTTCGGAGGTAATTATTTTGTTATCAAATTGCACCTTGTCGGTTGTGTTTATTTTAAGACCTAGCTCTCGCACTACGTTATTGTTAACCTTTATCCTTCCCTCTAATATTAGGTTGTCGGCAGCTCTTCTGCCGCAAACCCCGGCGTTAGAAATAAACTTATTTAACCTAACGGTTTCTTTGTCAATTGAGGTGGTTTTTGAGGTATGTGGATTAGTTCCTTTCATACGTGGTTCTTTATTGTAATTTTTGCAAAATAATATCGTTGTAGAGTATAAACTGTTATCTTGGTAAGAGAATTTATTTTCATAGCACTTTTTTTTAGTCAGTTGTCGTGGGCTGTCGATATATCTCCAAAGATGCTTAGGGCTTGCATTGACTATGATAATGACGTTGTCACTGTTAAGTGGTCGCAGCCAAAAGATGATTGTGGTTCATTTAAAAAATATGTAATATATGGCAGCGAGGACTTGGGTCCATTTAGAAAGCTCGCAGAGGTCCAAAGCTTATTAGTTAATGAATATCCGCACCCCCTTTTAGTTCAAAACACTTCGTGGCGGTATTACGTAACAACATACACGAAATGTAACGGCAATGATAGTCTAAGATCTGACACTGTTGGGGTTGATATTACCTACCCTAAAAACATAGAAATAGACTCGATCAGTTATGACTTAGAATCACAAAAAATAATCGCTGGATGGACAAAAAATCCATCAAAAGACACAAAACACTACGAAATATATGACTATAGAACAGGTAGTGGCGACTTGCTGGGTGACACAAAACTGCTATCGTTTAATGTTTCAGAAAAGAGAGGAGGGCGATTTCCGGTTGTGCTTGCTACACTGGACAGTTGTAATCTGTCTTCTCTTCTTTCACAACCTCACGAGGCAACATATTTAGTAGGCACAATTGATAGTTGCTTAAAAACCATAAACCTTAACTGGAGCTTGTATGTAGGGTGGGCAAAAATTGACAGCCAGTCTGTTTATATGTCAAAAAATAGCGGTCCTTTTATTAAGATCATAACAGAAAATGGGGGGGTAAAGAACGAAACATACAACAACTTTGAGCTTGGAGACACGTTAGAATTTTTTATACGTTCTTTTAATAACAACAAAAGCACGTCATCAAACGCAATTTTATTTGAAACACGCAAGCTTTCTAGGCCTGAAAATTTTACACTTAGCCTTATAGATGTTATTGACAACGCATTAGAAATCAGCTGGTTATGTGAAAAACAAAATGACATTAAAGAATTCGATGTTTATTTTGGGAAAAACAGAACAACTTTTGAAAAACTCAACACAACAATTGTAAACCTTGGACAAAAAGACTACAAGTTGTTGGATCTAGAGAACAACCCAAACGAGCAGGCTTTTTATTATTACATAACAAGCACAAACAAATGCGGCGTTCAGAGCTCAACTACGGACACATGCACAAGCATATACCTCGACACAAGTAAAACAAAAGTTCATAATAAATATGTTGGCTGGAGTGGCGGCGTGTCTAGCTATGCCATTGAGCAGCTTGAAGGTTCCACGTGGAAAGAAACAAAAAACAAGGCCGATGTATTTATAGATGAAGACATTAAGCAGATGCAAAACTGTTTCAGGGTAACCGCAAAAGCAAATAACACGGCAAAAAAGCTAGTTTCGCACTCTAACGAAGTTTGTCCAAAAAATAAACTAAACTACTATGTTACTACGGGTATAAACCCAAATAGCCTTAACAATCGTTTTATTGTTAGGGGAAAGGGTTTGAATTATGGTTTGTCAACTTTTCAGATCTATAATAGGTGGGGACAGTTAATCAAAAGCGGGACGCTGAACGAAGAGTGGGATGGAAGATATAAAGACAAGGCCGTTAATTCAGGGATATATCTGTATGTATTAAAAATACACGGCATAAACGGCGAGTACGAACAAGCAAAAGGAGTTGTAAGTGTCATTAGATAAAATAACAACAGTAAACAATTATGGAAACATAGATTTGTCGGCAATAAGCATCTTAAGTTTGGTGAGCACCCATGCAGACTTAGGAATAAAAAAGCCTGTTATCTATTATTTTGTCAGCGACGATGAAATGTTAAGGGTTAATAAAGAAAACCTAGGCCACGATACATATACAGACATTATAACGTTTGACTACGAGGAAGACAAAGACATTGAACACAATGAGGTTTTGATTAGTTGGGATCGGGTTTTAGATAATGCAAAAACTTTTAAAAAAAGCATTAAAAACGAACTGCATCGAGTGTGTATTCATGGTCTACTGCACTTAGCTGGGCACAACGATCGATCAAACAAAGAAAAACAAAAAATGAGGTCACTAGAAGACAAGTATTTAAATTTGTATTGTTCCACGTGAAACAAAGAGTATGTATGATTTAATAGTAGTTGGTGGCGGTCACGCTGGGTGTGAGGCAGCAAATATTGCGGCCAAGTTGGGGTCTAGTGTTTTGATGATTACAATGAACATGGAGACTATAGCAAAAATGTCTTGTAACCCCGCAATGGGCGGAGTTGCTAAAGGACAAATAATAAGGGAAATAGATGCACTCGGTGGTTTGTCTGGTGTTGTTTCGGATTATAGCACGATGCAGTTCAGAATGCTGAATCGTTCCAAGGGGCCTGCAATGTGGAGCCCTAGAACTCAAAACGACAGAACGCTTTTTTCTTTAAAATGGCGGGAAAAGTTAGAAAAAAACTTTAACGTTGACTTTATACAATCCTCTGTTAGTCAGCTTGTTATAGAAAAAAACCAAGTAACTGGTGTTAGGGCGGCAGGTGGTGAGGTTTATAATGGTCTAACTGTAGTTTTAACTAGCGGAACGTTTATGAACGGCGTAATCCACGTTGGTAATCAAAAAAGCAGGGGAGGTCGCATGGGCGACGACGCCTCCTATGGAATAACTGAGCAGCTGGTTGGTTTAGGGTTTGAATCTGGTAGAATGAAAACCGGGACACCGCCAAGAGTAGACGGCAGAACAATAAATTATGGGGTTTTGGAAGAACAAAAGGGGGATGAGAATCCGCTTTGTTTCTCATTTAGAAAACCTATAAAAATTAACAAACAACATAGCTGCCACATAACATACACTAATGAAAAGGTTCACGACATATTGAGATCCTCTTTTAAGGATAGCCCGCTTTTTAATGGTGCAATTAAGGGTGTGGGGCCAAGATACTGCCCCTCTGTAGAAGATAAGGTAAATAGGTTTGCAGAGCGAAGTAGGCATCAAATATTTGTAGAACCAGAGGGTTGGAATACATTTGAAACTTATATTAATGGCTTTAGCACTTCGCTGCCGCAAGACGTTCAGTATAGGGCTTTGAAAGAAATTAAGGGGTTTGAAAATGCTAAAATTTTTAGACCAGGATATGCTATAGAATATGATTTCTTTTACCCAACACAACTAAAATTAAGCTTAGAAACAAAGGGTATAGAAAACTTGTTTTTTGCTGGACAAATTAACGGCACTACAGGTTATGAAGAAGCTGCTTGTCAGGGGTTGATTGCTGGGATAAACGCACATCAATTAGTAAAAAACAAGGAACCATTTATTCTTAAAAGAAACGAGGCTTATATTGGAGTTCTAATAGACGATTTAGTAAATAAGGGCACCAAAGAACCCTACAGAATGTTTACAAGTAGGGCTGAGTTTAGAATTTTATTAAGACAAGACAACGCCGATCTAAGGTTAATGCCAAAAGCAAAAGAACTAGGTACTATTACTAGCGAGGAATATGACAAAATGCTTGTCAAAAAAAATCATGTTGATGAAATTAAGAAAGTCTTAAAGAAAAAAACGGTTAAACCTGTTGATGCAAACCCTATTTTAAAAAAATACAACACGAGTATTTTACCCCAAAACTATATTATTGAGAAGGTCCTTGCTAGGCCACAAATCACACATAAAGAATTATTAGAAATAGAATCTATAAAAACCCTATTTAGTGGCTATTCTTATGAAGAACTAGAGCAGGCTGAAATTCAATTAAAATATAGAAGCTACATAGAGGCGGAAAAAGAAAACGTAGAAAGGTTATTAAAGTTAGAAAACAAGAAAATTAATTCTGATTTTGATTATTCAACAGTGAAATCTCTGTCTCTTGAAGCGGTTGATAAACTAAATAAAATTAAACCTAAGAATATTGGTCAAGCGTCTAGAATAAGCGGGGTTAGCCCTGCAGATATATCAGTATTAATCGTACACTTTGGTAGATAAATGAAAAATTTTTTTTTGATCCTTGTTTTGTTTTCTTCTTGTGCATCAATACAAACTCTTGATGGTGGAGAAAAAGACAAAACACCACCGACAGTTTTATCTGTCTCCCCTAAGAATAGATCCCTTTTCGTAAAAAATAAAACAATCGTTTATGAGTTTAATGAATACATAAAATCTTCAAAACTAAATGATCTACTTATTGTTTCTCCAAGTCAAAAAATGAACCCTGTTTTTGTTCTAAAAAATAAAAAGCTTTATATAAAACTACAGGATAGTTTATTAAATAACAGCACTTATTCAATAAAATTAAATGGGGGTATTGTTGACAATAACGAGGGAAATCCATTAGAAATGTTTGATTATGTTTTTTCGACTGGTAGCTACATTGACTCTTTAAAATATCAAGGTTACGTATATTCTTTTTTAAAAAAACAGCCCCTAGAAAATTATAACATTCAACTATATAAAAAATTAAAGGATAGCACAATATTTAAAGAAAAACCAGACTATATTACTAAATCAAATGATAGTGGTTTTTTTGTTTTATCTAATTTACCAAATGAAAAATTAATGGTCGCTGTATTTGAAGATAAAAACAAAAATTTACTTTATGATAAAGATGAAGATATAGCAATGTTGAAGAATATATTTACTCTAGAAAATAGTCAAGATACTTTTTACACTTTTAATAATCAAAATGATGAAAAATATAAACTTACGTTATTAAAAAACGATTTATATGGTGTTATTAAAATTAAATCTAATAAAACAATAACACAACGAAATATTGTTGCTAAAATTAATCAAAATGAAACACCATATTTTTTAAATAAAAATAGAGATACAATAACATTATTTAATAATAATTATAAAGATAGTACCAATATTAACATCTCTATTGATACATTAAATTTTAATTTTAATGTATTAAAAAACACCATTAGTATTATTCCTAAAATTAATATTGACAAAACTAAATCAACTAATGAAAAAGTTGTTTTAAATTCTAATTGCCCTGTAATTTTAAATACTGATAGTATTAAAATATTAAACAATAATTATAAAATTAATCAACTAAATCCGACAGAAATAGAGATAGAATTTAATGTATCAATAGATTCAATTAAAATTATTTTTAAAGCTAACGCTCTAAAAACTAATTATAATGAGATTAATAAAATTGATACGCTCACATATATCTATAAGGAAATAAATAATAATTTAATAATTAAAATAATAAAGCATGATTCAATAAATTACTTGTTTGAACTATTAAATAATGATAAAATAATACAATACAAAAATGGGTTTAATCAAAATAAAATACATTTTAGAAATTTAAAGCCCGGTATTTATTCATTAAGAGTAATAGATGATATTAATAATAATGAAATATGGGATACAGGTAATATTTTTAAGAAAATAATGCCTGAGAAAACTAAGTTATTTAATAATATAGAAATAAGAAGTAATTGGGATAAAGATTTGATTATTAATTTATTATAAATTATTAACACACTTAATAACATTAAGTGTTATTAATAGTTTTATAAAACGTTAGTTTCATAAAAAATAAACTTATTAACTAAGTTAGAATATTTATTTACCACTAATTCACATTAATAATTGATTATACACACAATTTAATTATTAACAAAACTGAGTTAATTATAGATAAAAAATAATGTATAAAACTTATAAAAATCTAATAATCAATAAATTAAAATATTTATATTGTTAATTTATTGTTATTAATGTTAAATGCAAAAAAAATTATAAGGATATTGACAAACACCTAATTATATACTATTATATATTTTATTTAAATCTATTCATATTTAATAAGGATGAGAATAAAAAATAAAAAATGATGTATAAAATCATAATGTTTTAATTTGCTGTGAAGTATGTTAGATAAGTTTGATCAAATAATAGAAAAAGCACAAAGCTTTAAAATTTCTTCAATTAAAGATTTAGAAAAATTTAAATTAACCTTTTTAGTTAAAAAAGGTTTACTCAATCAATTGGTTCAAGAATTTAAATTATTACCTAACGACAAAAAAAAAGAAGTAGGTAAAATTTTAAATACCACAAAAAAAACGATTGAAGAAATTTATAATTTTAATAGTCAAAAAATATCTAACACTAAAATTATAAATAATACTAATAATAATTTACCTGGTTATTTTTCAGATGTTGGGAGTAGACATTTAATAAGTTCAGTTGTTGAAGAAATGACTTTAATATTTGAAAGACTTGGTTTTTTTGTATCTATTGGCCCAGAGATAGAAGACGACTGGCATAATTTTTCAGCATTAAATTTTCCTCCAAATCATCCTGCTAGAGATATGCAAGATACATTTTTCGTTGAAGATGATATTGCATTAAGAACACATACATCATCTGTACAGGTTCGTTTAATGGAAGAAGGTAATCTACCTATTAGAAGTATAATGCCAGGAAGAGTTTATAGAAACGAGGCTATTTCATCACGTTCTAACTGTTTTTTTCACCAAGTCGAAGGTTTATATATAGATAAAGGTGTTTCTTTCTCAGATTTAAAACAAACCTTATATAATTTTGTAAAGGAGTTTTTTGGGCCCAAAACTAGAGTAAGGTTTAGAGCTTCATATTTTCCATTTACAGAACCAAGTGCAGAAATGGATATTTTTCTTGGCACAGAAACTGAGTCAGATTATAAATTAACTAAAGGAACTGGTTGGTTAGAAATATTAGGGTGTGGTATGGTTGATCCAAATGTTTTAAAAAATTGTAAAATAAAAGAAGAATATTCTGGATTTGCTTTTGGATTAGGAGTTGATCGTATCGCTATGTTAAAATATGGAGTAAAAGACTTAAGAACATTCTTTAATAATGATAAACGTTTTTTATATCAATTTAAATCATTGTAAATTTTAAGAAATAAAAAAGGGCTGCGATTGCAACCCTTTTTGTAATAATTAATTTTTTAATTATTCAGCAGCTTCTTCAACAGCAGCTTCTTCAACAGCAGCTTCTTCA
>CESF01019338.1_pt1 | contig 13119 bp, 9 predicted proteins | sample 356331 | NCBI WGS metagenome assembly CESF01 (sample SAMEA2621779, study PRJEB7988) | marine metagenome | biome: marine biome (ENVO:00000447); feature: surface water layer (ENVO:00002042); material: "saline water (ENVO:00002010), including plankton (ENVO:xxxxxxxx)" | depth 5 m
TGTCCAAGTAAATAATCCAGCATACAATGCTTGTATAATAGGACTTGGTTCTGATTTAAAAAATTCTAAGATTGATTCCAAACTATAAGTTTATAATATTTTCCGACGTAAAACTATTAAAATTAATTTCTAATTAAAACTTTCTATTAAGCAATAATTTAGATAAGCTAACTAATTCTAACTTTTTTGAGGAATCTAAATCTAAATCATTAATTTGTGAGATAGCAAGTTCAGAATATTTTTTAACTAAATTTTTTGATAGTAAATCTGCTTTGGTTTCTTTAAATAACTTTCTTGCATTTTCAATTTTGTTTGAATCTGTAGAATCATAAATTTCATTCAATAATGACTTTTGTTTTGAATTAGAATTAGTATAACATATGTGATAGAGAATTGTTTTTTTATTTTCAACTATATCACCTCCTACTTTTTTTCCAATAAGTTTTTGACTACCAAATAAATCTAAATAGTCATCTTGAATTTGAAATGCCAGCCCTAAATTAATACCACATTCATATAAAAGATCTGAAATTGAATTATCTACATTATTAATCACAGCTCCCATCTTCAAAGAAGATCCTAATAATACAGCTGTTTTGTATTTGATCATTTTTATGTAACTATTGTATTCTAGATCTTTTTGTTTTTCAAAATCAATATCGAGCTGTTGACCCTCGCATATTAATAAAGCAGTATCATTAAATAGTTTCAATAATGGTTTTTGAATTTCTTGAGGGTATTTTTCTAATAACTTATAAGACAAAATCAGCATTGAATCGCCAGAAAGTATTGCTTGATTTGAATCCCATTTTAAATGAACAGTTTCTTTTCCTCTTCTAATTTTCGATGAATCCATTATATCATCATGTATTAAAGTAAAATTATGAAAGACTTCATTTGCCAATGCAGCAGGAAGTGCATAATCAATATTACTATTAAATAATTGATTAGAAATGATTGTAGCAATGGGACGAATTCTTTTTGATGGAAGTTTTAAAAAATATTTGATGGGATCATATATTTTTGATTCATTTAAATCATTAACAAGCAATTCAATTGAATTATTTACTTTAAGAAAATAGTTATCAAACATTAGTACTAATTTACATTTTCTCATTGTTAAATTACTGTAATTTTCATAAGAAACTTCGGAAACGTATTTGGTTTTTAAAGTTTCCTTAATTATATTTGCATTCCAATTTTCAGGTTTGAAAGAAAAAATAATTCAGAAGGCTCAATATCTATTTGTTTCATTTGGTTTTAAAACAGTGACCATGGATGACATCGCAAATGATCTTGCGATATCAAAAAAAACTATTTATAACTTTTTCCAAAATAAAACTGAATTAGTTGATGCAACAGCAAATAATTTACATGATCAATTAGTTTTAGGTATTTCTATTATCAGAAAAAAATCTAACGATCCAATAAATGAGTTTTTTGAAGTCAAAGATTTAGTAATGGAGCATTTACATGATCAAAGGAATCACTCAATTTATCAACTTGAAAAATTCTATCCTGAAATTTATTCTAAAGTTAAAAGGAAACACTTAGACTTTATGATTAAATCTTTTGGTGAAGTTTTAAGTAATGGTATAAAATTTGGTTTATTCCGTAAAAGCATTGATGTGGACTTTATTTCAAGAGTTTATTTCAATAGTATAAGTGGATTAATGAACCCAGAAATATATCCTTCAAAAATTTATACTCTAGACAGTTGTCTTGAAAATTACCGTGAATATTTTTTAAGGTCAATTGTAACTACTAAAGGCTTAAAAAAACTCGATTCAATTTTAAAAAATGATTAAAAAGAATTTATTTATAATTATTTGTTTTGTTTTTTGTAATTCTTTACATGCTCAAAACAAGCATTCATTCACTATTGATGAAGCTGTTCTATTTGCTTTAGAAAATAATAAAAACTCCATTTATGCTGAAAAAAATATTTTAATATCTCAAAAAGAGAAATGGGAAACTATTGCAGTCGGTCTTCCTCAAATATCATCTTTTTTTGAATTTACCAATAGAATAAAAGATCCAATTTCACTGATTCCCGCTGAGTTTTTTGGTGGAAATGAAGGTGAATTTGCTGAAATAAGTTTTGGTACTAAACAAAGCATAAGTGGTGAATTAATTTTAAATCAATTACTTTTTGATGGATCTTATTTGGTAGGATTACAATCGATAGAACTATTTTTACAACTTTCTAGTCAAGCTAAAATTAAGACTGACCTCGAGGTTAAAAGACAAGTTATTAATGCTTATGGAAATGCTCTAGTAAGCACTGAGAGAGTTAAAATACTTATTAATAATTTAAATAACCTTAAAAAGACTTTATTAGAAACTAAAAAAATATATGATAATGGATTAACTGAAATAGAAAATGTTGAGCAACTTACAATAACAACTAGTTCAATTGAAAATTCACTTAAGTATGCTGAGAAATTTGAATTATTATCCTTAAATATTTTAAAACTTTTGTTAGGTATTGAACTAAGTGATGTTTTAATTCTAAAAGATAGTATTGAAATAATAGCAATTAAAAATATTAATCCATCACTAGTTAATCAGGAGTTTGACATATCAAAAAATATTGATTATAAAATAGCTCTAAACGCAAGTGAAGGAAATAAGAAAAAATTACTTATAGAAAAATTTAAATCCTTACCAACTGTAAGCGCTTATATTTCTGGGTCCTACAATGGATACAACGAATCATTTAGAATCACTAATCCAAAACAGAATTGGTATGGTTCCTCACAATTAGGTATTAACATGTCTTTACCAATCTTTAGCTCACTTAAAAGAACTGCTTCAACTCAAAAAGCAAAAATAGAATTGGATAAAGCACTTTTAAATTTAAAAGAAACTGAAAATACGTTAAATCTAGAGCTTGAAAAAGCAAAAAATGATTACACATATTCAATTAATAATTATGAGACTGCGCTTAAAAATTTAACTCTTGCGGAAAGTATTGAAAAGAAAAATCAAATAAAATTTTATGAGGGCTTGGCATCAAGCTTTGATTTAAGACAAGCACAAAATCAGCTTTATACTATTCAAAATGAATACTTAGAGGCAACACTTAAAATTATTGAGAATAAAATTAATCTTGAAATTCTATTAAATAAATCATGAAAAAATATTTATATCTATTAATCATCCTTTTAATTAGCTGTGATAACGACAATAAAAAAACTATTGATGAATTAATTAGCGAAGGAAATCTTGAAGAACTTCAACAAAGAAGATCTAGCTTGATTATTCAAAAAGGTAAAATAAATAATGAATTGAATGAGATTACAGAGGGTGTTTCTAAGCTTGATACCGCTAGAAGTTTTGTCCTTGTTAACACTGTCAACACCAAAACTCAACCTATTAATCACTTTTCAAAATTTCAGGGTATTATAAAAACAGATCAAAATATGATTTTGTATCCTGAATTTAGTGGCAGAATTACTAAAATTTTGGTTGAAGAAGGTGACAATGTAAGGATAGGTCAAGCTCTTGCTAAAATTGATGACGGAGGTCTTTTCAATGAATTAAAGTTAATAGAAAGTCAAACTGAACTAGCCAAAACAATTTTTGAGAGACAATCAAAACTGTGGGAGGATAAAATTGGTTCAGAAATTCAATATTTACAAGCAAAAACCAATTATGAGGTCCAAAAAAATAGATTAGAAAGTCTAAAACAGTCCCTTGAAAAAACAACTATAGACGCTCCATTTAACGGAACTATTGATGAAATTTTTATTGAGGTGGGTAATTTAGTTTCTCCTCCAATGATGCCAGATCAAGGCAATGCATTTCGAATAGTTAATTTAAGTGAATTATATGTTGAAGCTGTCATACCTGAAAATTTTATTGGTAAAATAAAAAAAGGTGCTGAGGTCTTAGTTGAGATCCCTGTTCTTAATAAATCTTTTAATTCAATAATAAAGCATTCGGTAAGTTCAATTAATCAATTATCAAGAACATTTAAAATTGAAGTTTCTGTACCAAAAAATTATTTAGATCTAATTCCAAATCTTAATGTTGAGGTTAATATCCTTGATTATTCAAATACTGAAGCAATTTTAGTTCCCGAGTCTATAGTTTCTGAAGATTCTGAAAACAAAAAATTTCTGTTCACCATTGTGGATAATAAAGCTAAAAAGACTATTGTGGAAACCGGATATACCCAAAATGGAATGATAGAAATAATTAAAGGTTTGGATGTAAATCAAACAATTATTAATGAAGGCGGAAGAATAGTCAAGGAGGGTCAGAATGTTAAAATCTACAATACTAATGAATAAAGTAGATAAAGAATTTAAACCGTCTGTTTGGGCCATAAGTAAATCGAACATCATTTATTTTTTGATGTTTATATTTTTAGCATTTGGTATAAATGCTTACAATAATCTTCCAAGAGAAGATTTTCCAGAAATAATTACTAGTGAAGTATTTATTAGTACGATTAACCCTGGAAATACACCTGAGGATATTGAAAGATTTATTACTGTTCCCTTAGAGGAAGCAGTAAAAGGTGTAAGTAATTTAGTTGATATAAAGTCCACTTCTCTAGAAAATTACTCAATAATTAGTTTAGAATTTGACGAAGAAATTGAGATAGAACTTGCAAAACAAAAAGTTAGAGATGAAATTGATTCTGTTATTTCAGGTGAAGACTGGCCAACTTTTAATAATGTAAAGGTAGAACCTGATATCTTAAGTATGAGTCTTGCAGAGGAAATGCCAATATTAAACGTTAATATTCAAGGTGATTATCCAACTGAACAACTAAAAAAATATGCTGAAGTCCTTGAAGATAGAATTGAGAAACTAGACGAAATCAAAGAAGTGGTTATTTTAGGTGCACAGGACGAAGAAATAGAAGTTGCAGTAGATATTAAAAAAATGACTGCTGCAAAAGTAAGTTTTGAAGACATCTTAAGTTCCATTGCATTTGGAAATAGGACTATTGCTGCTGGTAATATTGTTTCAGATGGTCAAAGAAGGACAATTAGAATTATTGGAGAGATTGAAAACCCAGAAGATTTAAAAAATTTTGTTGTTAAAAATGAGTTTGGTCCAGTCTATTTGGATGATGTTGCTGTAATAAATTTTAAAGAAAGTGAGAAGAAAAGCTATGCTCGTGAGTTTACAAAAAATTTAGTTTCGCTTGCCGTCAAAAAAAGATCCGGTAAGAACCTGATTAATGCTGCCAATAAAATTGATGTCATAGTAGAAGAAGTTATAAAAAATGAATTTCCTTCTGACTTAGAAGTAGTTATAACTAATGACATGTCTAACAGAATTATAAGCCAAGTTGATGATTTAGTTAATAATATTTTATTTGGAATTTTTTTAGTTACAACTGTACTAATGTTTTTCCTTGGTTTTAGAAATGCATTGTTTGTAGGATTTGCAATCCCTATGTCAATGTTTATGTCACTAATGATTATTTCTGCTTTGGGTTATAGTCTAAATACAATGATTTTATTTGCCCTAGTTATGGGTCTAGGGATGCTAGTTGATAACGGAATTGTAGTAGTTGAAAATGTATATAGATTAATGGAAAAAGATGGGCTTTCTAGACTTGAAGCTGCTAAACTCGGTATCAGCGAAATTGCATATCCAATTATTGTTTCAACAGCAACGACAGTATTAGCTTTTGTTCCACTTGGATTATGGCCTGGTACCATTGGTCAATTCATGATTTATTTACCAATTACTCTTTCCATTGTATTAGGATCATCTTTATTCGTTGCAATATTTTTTAATTCAATGCTAGTTTCAAAATTTATGAGTATTGATGAAAAAAATCTTTCAAAAAAAGATTTAGTTAGACTAACATATTTTTTGTCTGGTATAGGTTTATTATTATTTATAATTGGTGGTAATGCAAGAGGTTTTGGAACCTTATTTATTGTAATTAATATCTTCTTCTGGTTATATTCCTATTATTTAAAATCAATTGCTTTAAAATTTAGAACAATATTTTTAGGATGGCTTGAAATTAAATATGAAAAATTTTTAAGATTTGCGTTGAAAGGATGGAGAGCATTTGCTTTTCTTTTTGGTACAATCCTTTTATTGTTTTTAACAATAATTCTTGTTGGAATTGCAGGCCCAAAAATAGAATTCTTTCCAGATAATGAACCTAACCAAATAATAGTTTATGCAGAATATCCTCAGGGAACAGATATTGAAAAAACAAATAATATCACAAAAAAACTTGAAAATGAGGTGCTACAAGTAGTTGATGATAAAAAATATTTTGATGGAAATAAGAATTTTATGATTGAATCTATGCTTGCTCAAGTTGGTGAGGGAGCTGGAAATCAGCAAAATGATTTTGGATCTCAAGCTGACATGCCGCAAAAAGCTAAAATTACCGTTACGCTAAGAGAGTTTAAATATAGAAATGGATTTTCAAGTGAAGATTTGAGAAGTGATGTTCAAAAAAAATTAAGTGGAAAATATCCAGGATTAGCTGTCTCTGTTGAAAAAGATGAAAATGGTCCACCCGCCGGATACCCTGTAAATATTGAAATAAGCGGTAAAAATTATTTAGAATTAATTCAAACTGCCGAAGAAATGAGGATTTTTATTAATGATCAAAAAATAGCGGGAATAGAGGAATTAAAAATTGATGTTAATAAGAATAAACCTTCAATTCAAATAGAAGTTGATAGACAAAAAGCAGGTGAACTAGGTATCAATCCTAGTCAAATTGGACTTGTTTTGAGAAGGTCACTTTTTGGTGAAAAAGCTGGCATTTATAAGAAAGATGGAGAGGATTATGATATTAATGTTAGGTTTAATAAAGAGGATCGATATGATAAATCATTACTTTTTAATCAAAATGTAATTTTTAAGAACATGAATAATGGACAACTGGTAGAAGTTCCTATTGCGTCTCTAATTAAGTCTGAAAATATCGAAACCTATAGTGCTATAAAGCATAGAAACCTAACTAGAGTTGTTACTTTATACTCCTCAATTTTTGCAGGATATAATGCAAAAGAAATAGTTGATCAAATTAAGTTTCAATTGGACGGATTTGAAACATCAGAAAATATAAAATATAAATTTACTGGTGAAATAGAGGAACAAGACAAGAATCAAGATTTTCTAAATACTGCTCTTATAATGGCCTTAATGCTTATTCTGTTATTGCTTGTTTTTCAGTTTAATTCAATAGTAAAACCATTAATAATAATATTATCTATTTTCTTGAGCTTTATTGGTGTTTTTCTTGGTCTTATAATTTTTGATATGACTTTTGTTATTATAATGACAATGTTGGGAATAATATCTCTTGCTGGAATTGTTGTAAATAATAGTGTTGTTTTAATTGATTATACGCAGCTTCTACTGGACAGAAAAAAAGCAAATTTAAATATTGAAAAAGACAGTATGTTACCTAAAAATGAAATTTATGAATCAATAGTAAAAGGAGGGAAAGCTAGATTACGACCTGTTATTTTAACTGCCATCACGACTATTCTTGGTTTAATTCCGCTAGCAATTGGTTTAAATATAGATTTAATGAATTTATTTGTAAATGGTAATCCTAATGTATATATAGGTGGTGATAATGTAATCTTCTGGGGACCTTTAGCGTGGACTGTTATTTTTGGACTAACGTTTGCAACTTTTCTTACTCTTATAATTGTCCCAGTAACATTCTATATAAGTAAAAGACTAGCTCTAAAAATTCGTAGCTTTAAGTTAAACTAATTGATTATTAATTTTTGTTAGATATTTGTATATATGTATCGTACTCATAATTGTGGTGAATTAAGAAAGTCTGATATTAATTCTGAAGTTATACTTTCTGGATGGGTACAAAGGATTAGAAATAAAGGTTTTTTAATTTGGATCGATCTAAGAGATAGGTATGGAATCACTCAGATTTTAATTAATTCAGAAAAAACACCAATTAGTGTAATTGAAACTGCTAAGTCATTAGCAAGAGAATTTGTCATCTCTGTAAAAGGTAAAGTTATTGAAAGAGAAGCCTGCAATGATAAGATTGCTACAGGTGAAATTGAAATATCTGTTGAAAATATTGAGATATTAAATAAATCTGAAGTTCCTCCTTTTACCATTGAAGATGAATCAGACGGTGGTGACGAGCTTAGAATGAAATACAGGTATTTAGATCTTCGAAGAAATCCTGTTAAAAACAATATAATTTTTAGAAATAATTTAAGTTTTGAGATCAGAAAATATTTAAAGGATAACGGATTTATTGATATTGAAACACCTTATTTAATAAAATCAACACCTGAGGGAGCTAGGGATTTCATTGTTCCCTCTAGAATTAATCAAGGTGAATTTTATGCTTTACCGCAATCTCCACAAACATTCAAGCAGCTTTTAATGATAAGTGGTTTTGATAAATATTTTCAAATAGTAAAATGCTTTCGTGATGAAGACTTAAGAGCTGATAGACAACCAGAATTTACTCAGATTGATTGTGAAATGTCATTCGTTAATCAAGAAGATGTTATTTCAACTTTTGAAGGTTTAGTTAAGCATTTATTTAATAAATGTCTTAATATAAATCTTAATAAATTTAAAAGGATTTCTTATAATGAAGCAATTGAAAAATATGGTTCTGATAAGCCTGATACTAGATTTGAAATGGATTTTTTTAATTCAAGTAAAAAAGCAAAGGGCAACGGATTTAAAATTTTTGATGATAGCGAAGCTATTTATGGGTTCAATATAAAATCTGGTGCTGAACTTTCTAGGAAAGAAATCGATTCTTATACAGATTGGGTAAAAAGACCACAAATTGGAGCACTTGGATTAATTTGGATTAAACACAACTTGGATGGTTCCATTAAATCTTCTATTGATAAATTTTATAGCTCCGATCAATTAAAAGATATTACAAAATCAAATCCAGGTGAAATAAGTTTTATTATTTCTGGAAATAAGAAAAAAACACTTACTCAATTAGGAGCCTTAAGAATTGAAGTGGCTGAAAGGTTTGGATTAAGAAATAATAGAGAATTTGAAGCTCTTTGGGTAACTGATTTTCCACTATTTGAATGGGATGAAGAATCAAAAAACTATCACTCAATGCATCATCCTTTTACCTCTCCAGTTGATGGTATAATTAATGAGGATCCTTCTAAAACATTTGCTAATGCCTATGATTTAGTAATTAATGGAAATGAAATTGGAGGAGGATCGATAAGAATTCACAATAAAGAATTACAACAAAAAGTTTTTTCAATTCTAGGCTTTTCTGAAAAAGAAGCAATTGATCAATTTGGATTTTTATTAAATGCTTTTAAGTATGGTGCGCCTCCACATGGTGGAATTGCTTTTGGATTAGACAGACTTGTTGCAGTAATGAATCATGATGAGACAATCAGAGATTATATTGCATTTCCAAAAAATAATAGTGGAAGAGATGTTATGATTGATAGCCCATCAAAAATTGATAATCAGCAATTAGATGATTTGAATATAAAATTAAAATAAGTTTTGTTTCTTAAAGTTTGTTTATACTTAATTTTTATATGTGATATGATAATCCTTTTTTATGGATTATATATAAAAAGTTCCGATATAATTTTTGGAGAAAAATTGATAGGTATTAGTGTTCTTGTTTTTTGCTTTTTGTTCATGCCTATTTTTTTGTATTATAGGTACAGAAATAAAAAATTAGATGATTACTTATATAAAGACTAATTATCTTTTTCCTTTCTTTTTTTAATAAAGAATGCATCAATCAAAAGTTTACATTCCCTAGACATAATGCCGGAGGCTACTTTTGTTTTAGGGTGTATTTTTGTTCCAAGAAATTTATAACCTCTGTGAGGATCACTAGCTCCATATACCAATCTAAATAATTGAGCCCAATACATTGCTCCAGCACACATTTGACAAGGCTCTAATGTAACATACATAGTACATTCATTCAAATATTTTCCGCCAATATGATTAGATGCTGAGGTAATTGCTTGCATCTCAGCATGAGCAGTAACGTCATTAAGTGTTTCAGTTAAGTTGTGACATCTAGCAATAATTTTATCATTAGAAACAACTATTGCACCAACAGGCACCTCATTTTTATCAAATGCAACTTTAGCTTCCTGCAAAGCTTTTCCCATAAAAAACTGATCTTTTTGTTCTTGATTCATTAGCTAAGTTTTTTATACCACTCCAATGCTAACCCGTCAGTCAAACTTGCTATAAAACAACTAACATCTAACAGACTAGAATACAAATCAGTATTTTTATTTAAGTACTCTTTTGGAATACATTCTAAAGCTAATTCATCAAATGCATTAACTTTATCTTCTCTCCAATTAATTACTGAGCTTGTAAAAGTTTTTAATAAAAAATTTAATACTTTATATCCAGTAATTTCTTTCTCAATAACCTCTTTTGATTTATATACTTTATCAATACTAATCTCAATGATACTATCCATTTGAGATTTATATTTTGAAAGTGACATTAGAGAGTTTTCCAATTGACCCGCAAGAATTTTATCTTCATTTTCAATAAAAATCATAACAGCTTCATTAATTAAAGTGTTGATAGCAAGTGCTCTTAGATAAGCTATTCTTTGAGATTTAAGTCTCATTGAATTATATTTTTTTTTATCAATAGATTCACTCACAAGTTTAATTAAATATTCAAGTGCATATTCTTCAGGTATCCAATCTAAATTTATACCATCTTCAAAATCAATAAGTGTGTAGCAAATATCATCTGCAGCTTCAACTAAATATGCTAAAGGGTGCCTGTGATATAGATTATTTTTTATCTTAAGACCAAGCTCAATTGCAACTTCATCAAAAAAATCAAATTGACTTGAAAAATAGCCATATTTCTTATCCTTAATATGCTTTGTAGGTTTATTAGGAAGCGAGCTCTTTGGATATTTAGTAAAAGCTCCAAGAGTTGCATAGCTTAACCTTAATCCACCTGGTGATCCAGATTTGCTTTCTGTTAAAATTTTAAATCCATTAGCATTACCTTCAAACGTACAAAGATCATAATATTGAACATCTGTTAATTTATCTTTGTGTTTTAAACCATCTCCAATTTTATAAAAATCCCCAATTGATGATTCGCCACTATGTCCAAAGGGAGGATTTCCAATGTCGTGCGCCAAGCTTGCAGCAGCAACTATACTCCCAAAATCATTTATTTGATAACCATGGATTTGATTTAAATAAGGGTATTTTTTTAAAATATGCTTTCCTACTATTCTTCCTAAACTTCTGCCAACTACCGAAACCTCGAGACTATGAGTTAGTCTTGTGTGTACAAAACTTGTTTTTGAAAATGGAATTACTTGAGTCTTGTCTTGGAGAGATCTAAAGAAAGATGAAAAAACTATTCGGTCATAATCAACATCAAATCCAACTCTTGTATTGTCTTGTTCAGCTCTTAGTCGTTTTAAATTGTCACCGTGTCTTTTTAAGGACAACAGATTTTCCCATTTCATAAATGCAATTTAATATTTTTAAAGGGGAAAAATAATACTATAGTTAAAATACTATAGCTTAATTTTCATGAGCCTTGCAGAAGAGCTACTTTTTTCATCTTCAGATGTAATCCAAAATGTATTAGAATCTATTATTTTAACTGCCTCAACCTGTGTTTTACCAATTGGAATCTCATACATTTCAATTTTATGATCCTTTTTATTTTTTAATGAAAAATCTTTAATTTTTAAAATATAGTATTCGTCAAAAGATATTGTACTAGTTAAAATTAAAAGTTCATTTTCTTTGTCATAATCACCTCCTGTTATAATTGATTGTGTATTTAAACTTCCAATTTTTTTTGCTTCATACTCGCCACCATTTTTTGGTAACGAATAAATATCTGTCTTTTTAGTAGCTCTGTTTTTTGTGAAAATTATAAGAAATTCATTTATGGAAATAAGTGCTTCAGCATCAAACTGAGAAAGTTTTTTATATCTAAAATCATTTTGTTCGGGATAATTAAATTTTATAATCTCTGGGTCAATAACTGAATTTTTATCTCTTGGTATTTTAATTACAGATAAATTTTTTCTGGTATCGTAGTTATTTCCCATGTCAGCAACATAAATAAACTCATCATCTTGAGTAATATCTTCCCAATCATTATTTTTAACTCCAGTTATTTTTCTCTCAGAAATAATCTTTCCTTTTTTATTTAAATAATATAGTTTAGGTTCTCCACCTGAGTCATTGTGTGTGATAAACTGATTATCTATAATTTCTAAACCAGAGGTTTCATCAATTAATTTCGATAAGCTGATATCCTTGATGATTTTCTGAGAAAATGAAAAGTTAAAAATCATTAGAGTTAATAATACTATATTCTTCATTTAATAATTTTGTTCCAATCTACTAATTTAAAATTTTGATTTAAACCATCATTATCATCGTCTTGTGCAATAAAAAAACCATTTGGAAATTTTGAAGTACGTATTGATGAAACATCTATTCCATCGGTTTCAGTTGTACCGTCAATTAACTCATTTGAAACTATTCTAAAAAATGTTTTTGCTTGTAACGATTTTCTATCAATAAGTAAATAACCATTAGAACCTTGAATCGAAGCAATTAAATAACCATTACCATCTCCATCATCTCTTATTGTCAAACCTTCAAAATCAGGCTTAAAATTTTTACTTTTTTTAAAGATTAATTTTTTCTGTGAATCAAATGATGGAAAAGCATTCAATTCCCAAATTCCTCTTCTTTCTTGACCTATATAAACTTTTCCTTTAGTTTCATCAGCAACTATACCTTCAACTAAAGAGGAAAATCTTAATTTTCTTTCAAATTTAATTTCGGGACTTGATTCATCATTATTAAAACTCCACTGCTCCACATTTCCTTTTTTATCACTAACAAAGACATATGTATTATACTTATCATCATAAAAAGTAATTCCATATACATCTTTTAAACTTGGAACTACTTCACGAACTATATTTTTTTCTAATTCTCCATTCGAATTAAAAATATAAAGATCTATACTATTGTATGTTCTATTTGTTCCGGCAACTAAGTATTTATCTTGACTGGACTTGGATGGAATTATATCCACATTATTTATTCTTCCAACTTCATAATCATATAACTTTACTCCTTCAAG
>CESF01312499.1_pt1 | contig 13098 bp, 9 predicted proteins | sample 356331 | NCBI WGS metagenome assembly CESF01 (sample SAMEA2621779, study PRJEB7988) | marine metagenome | biome: marine biome (ENVO:00000447); feature: surface water layer (ENVO:00002042); material: "saline water (ENVO:00002010), including plankton (ENVO:xxxxxxxx)" | depth 5 m
AAAAACTTACGTGGCGATGCCATGACCGATGTTATTTTTAATGGCTCTACTAATCGAAAACCTATTTCGCAAGCCTCTGTTGAATTAGTTTTTGATAACACTAGTGGTCACCTTCCAAATACCTTTGCTGATCGAAACCAAGTGGCGATTAAGCGTTTAGTGACGCGAGATGGCCAGTCAATTTATTTCCTAAATGGCAGTAAATGCCGTAAGCGTGATATTACCGATATCTTTTTAGGCACAGGTCTTGGCCCGCGCAGCTATGCGATTATTGAGCAGGGCATGATCTCGCGTTTAATTGAGAGCAAACCGGCTGATTTACGTGTTTTTTTAGAGGAAGCCGCGGGGGTTTCAAAGTACAAAGAGCGTCGTCGTGAAACGCAAACCCGCATTAAAAGTACCCGCGAAAACCTTGAACGTTTACTTGATGTAAGACAGGAATTACAAACACAGCTTGATAAGCTTGCGGTGCAATCAGTCGATGCTAAAAAATACCGAGAGCTAAAAGCCACTGAGCGCACCTTAAAAGGGCAAATTGCGGTTTTAAAGTGGCAGAAGTTACACCAACAACAAATCGAGAAAGCTGAGCAAATTAATAAACTTAAAGAGCAAATCAAGTTCTTTAAAGAAGCGCATTCTGGCCATGATGATGTTTTAGCAAGTCTTGAAAATCAGGTGCAGCTTGAGCAGCAAAAACTGCAAGACGCACAGCAGGCTCAGCATCAAACACACACTGATTTGACGCGCAAAGAGCAGCAACAGATCAGCTTAAAGCAGCAACAGCAAACACTTAGCCAAAACCTTATCAAACAGCAACAACTGCAGTTACAAAATAAAGAGCTGCAAGAAGAGCAACACGCCTCAGCCGCCATTTTACAAGAGCAGCTACAAGAAGCGATTGAGCAAAGTTTGTTGTGCGCTGAGCAAGTAGCAGAGGTTGAAGAACAAGTTGCTTTGCAACAGCAAAGCACGCAAAGTGCTAATGAGCAATATCAAAGCGTATTACAGAAAAATCAAGCTCATAGCAGTGATATTACTGTCGCAAAAAGTCAGCTAAGGCATTTTACACAGACACTTGCACAACTTGAATCTCAGCAGGCACAACTCGCCGCTGAAATTAGTGAGCTTGAAGCCACCCCAGTTGCAGCACAAATTGCTGAGCAGCAACAGCATATTCAAACATTGACAAAAGAACTTGCGCAGCAGCAAAGTGCGCTGAATAAGCTAACTCAGAATCTAGAACAAGCTGATAAAGAGCAACAGCACTTAGAACAGGATTTTAGACGGGTTCAACAGCACAGTAATGAAAATAGAGCCAGCATTGCTGCGCTTAATTCCTTGCTAGTAGAGCAAACTGACAGCGGGAGTGTCTCTTTATTAGCGCAGTTAAAAGTTACTTCTGGCTTTGAGCCTTTAGTTGAGCAAGCTCTGCTAGGTCTAGAGCATCTAAAGGTTAATCAACATAAAGAGGCTAACAGTGTTTGGCCTGCGACTGATAGTGCTGCGTTACCAAAAGAGTCATTAGCTAATTATATCGAAACGGGTGTTTACCCTGATTTATTAGCACGGTTTGCTTTTCAACCCCATTTTGATGAAGCTATTTTAGCGGATCCTTTTTGGTTAGCTGTTATTGATGAAGAAGGCCATATTCATGGGCGTAACTTTCACTCTAATGCCAATAAAGACGCCGATAATTCATTGCTTTTAAAGCATGCCCAGCTCAGTGATGCACAGCAGTTAGATGAAGAACTCAACGAGCAATTAGAAACAAAGCAGCAATTGCTAAATGAGCATCTAGCACATAAGAAAACGCTTATCGCTGACAAAGAGCAATACAGAGAGCGAATTCACCAAGCGGCTCAGCAGATAGCATCGGCCAGCACGCGACGTGACATGTTGCTAGAGCAGCAAACGCAGTGGCAAAACCAGCTTGTAAAGTTACAGCAGCGTCAAACTTTATTGGCTGAGCAAAAGCAAAATGCCGATGAGCAGCAACAAACTCAGCAGTGTTTACTTGAACAATTGCTAGAACAGCAATTAGAACTTGAAATTGAGTTAGAGCAAGCAAAACACCAGCAAACTGAGGCAAATAACCGTTATCGCCAAGTTGCTTCTCAGCTTGAGCAATATAAAACTCAGGCGCATCAAGCAAACTTGGCTGAGCAAAAAGCTCGCAGTGAGTGTCAACTTAGCGAAACTAAATTGCAACACGCCAATGCAGCGCAAAATGCTGCGAGTGAAGCGGTATTAGAGCTCAACGAGCAGCTAGAAGAATTAGTGATCCCGCTTGAAGAGGTGACAGAGCAAATTATGCTACTGCTTGAAAAGCATCAACAAAGTGATGTTGAGCTGAAAAACTTGCAAGCGGCCTTGAGTCAAGCTAAAAAGGAGCTTGCTGATAAGCAAACAGCGCTGAAATCATCGCAATCTGAGCTAGTTACGCTACAAGAGCAGTTGCAAGCATTAGCACTGGATGAGCAAAGTTTAATCGTTAAAGCTCAAGCGGCTTTAGAGCCACTTGCAGAACTGGAACAAAATTTAAAAACAGTACTTGAAGAATTGCCTGACAATGCCAATTTAAATAGCATGCAAACTAGGCTGACAAAAACCACACAAGCTTTAAATGAGCTCGGCGCTGTGAATTTAGCGGCAATTGATGAGTTTGAGCAGGCTAAACAACGCAGCGATTATTTAAATCAGCAACTTGATGATTTAACGCAAGCGCTAAATACCCTGGAAGGGGCGATTCAAAAAATAGACCGAGAAACAAAAAACCGTTTTAAGGCGACGTTTGAACAAGTAAATACAGACTTTGGGGAATTATTCCCGAAAGTATTTGGTGGTGGCAGTGCTTACCTCGAATTGACCAGTGATGATCTACTTGAAAGTGGGGTGAGCATCATGGCTAGACCACCTGGAAAGAAAAATTCGACAATTCACCTGCTTAGTGGTGGAGAAAAAGCGCTGACCGCATTATCATTGGTGTTTTCAATATTCAGGCTCAATCCAGCTCCATTCTGTATGCTAGATGAAGTGGATGCACCATTGGATGATGCGAACGTGGGTCGTTTTTGCCGTTTGGTAGAAGAGATGTCACAATCAGTACAATTTATTTATATTAGTCATAACAAAATTGCTATGGAAATGGCAGGCAGGTTGACTGGTGTAACTATGGCTGAGCCAGGCGTATCTCGTATGGTGGCTGTAGATATAGAACAAGCTGTGCAAATGGCACAAGTATAAAATTTAATTAGGCATATCAAATAATAAAGGTGAGGGGATGGCCGAAGAATTAAGATGGGCTTTAATCGTAATCAGTGTATTTGTCATTGGTGGTTTATTAATTCACGGCTTATGGTCGGTGCGAAAAAAGGACAGTCCAGATGCGCCTTCAGTGGAACGGGTTGAACCAACTGAAACAACCAGTGAAGTTCAAGAACCAACGAAAGCAATGTCACAAGAGCGTGATGAACCAGAGTTTGGTGATTTAAGCTTTTCAGCAGAAAGTCACGATGAACCGGTTGTTTCAGAAGAAGTGGTTGAAGAAACTGAGATTCAGCAAGAAGAAACAGATCAAGAGCAAGCAGATGCTCAAGGACCAAGTGATTTCATTATTGTGCATTTACAAATGCCAGAAGGCTTAACCATGGCTGGCAGCCAACTATTACCAGCTGTTAATATGTTAGGTTTTAAGTACTCTGAAGAAGGTTTCTTTAACCGTCATTTAGACCCAGCAGGCACTGGTCCTGTTTTATTCCGTTTAGTGAATATGTATAACCCTGGCACGTTCGATATTGATAATATGGAACAATTTAGCACTGCGGGAATTAGCTTATTTATGACCCTTCCATGTGATGGTGATGGTCTAAGTGCATTTAATATGTTGCACAGTGCAGCTAAAAAGTTAGCCGATGAATTTGGCGCAACTATTTTAGATAGCAACCGTGAAGAAATGACGGTTGAAAGCGTTCGTGAGTATGTTGAGAAAGTTCGCAGCTTTTCAGCTTAATCGCACGCACAGATGATAAGTATTAGGCCACTTGGCGTTAAGTCGTCTAAGTGGCTTTTTTTATGTAGATTTTTGAGGTTTTCATGTCCAGCCCTATCTTTGAGCAAATTAGCCAACTACGTGCCCAGTTAGAAGAGCATAACCATAATTACTATGTGCTGGATGCACCAAGCATTCCTGATGCTGAATATGACCGTCTAATGCGTGAGTTAAGTGCGCTTGAGCAAGCGAATCCTGAGTTTCAAAGCCCAGATTCACCCACGCAAAAAGTCGGTGGCGCTGCACTTGATAAGTTTGAACAAGTAACTCACCAAGTGCCTATGCTGTCACTTGATAATGCTTTTTCAGAAGAAGAGTTTGCTGCCTTTAACCGTCGTATAAAAGAACGTGTAATGGATAACAAAGAGCTAACCTTTTGCTGTGAGCCAAAGCTTGATGGTTTAGCGGTATCAATTATTTATCGTAATGGCGTTTTAGTACAAGCCGCGACTCGTGGCGATGGCATGGTGGGCGAAAATATCACCCAGAATGTAAAAACGATTCGCAATGTACCGCTGAAGTTACGTGGCGATGACTTCCCCGCAGAACTAGAAGTACGCGGTGAAGTATTTATGGATAGCGCTGGTTTTGCCAAGCTTAATAGTGAAGCTGAAAAACGCGGCGACAAGGTGTTTGTTAACCCGCGTAATGCTGCTGCTGGTAGCCTACGCCAGCTTGATTCTAAAGTAACAGCAAAACGTCCACTGATGTTTTATGCCTACAGTACTGGGCTTGTTGCGGATGGGCAGCTACCAGAAGATCATTATCAACAGCTTGCTAAACTTACTGATTGGGGGTTACCTCTGTGCCCAGAAACAAAACTCGTTGAAGGTCAGCAAGCTGCTCTTGATTATTATCAAGACATCTTGACGCGTCGTAGTGATCTTGCCTACGAAATTGACGGTGTTGTTATCAAAGTAAACGACAAAAAGCTACAAGAGCGTTTAGGCTTTGTGGCACGTGCACCACGCTGGGCAATTGCCTTTAAGTTTCCCGCACAAGAAGAAATCACACAATTACTTGATGTTGAGTTTCAGGTAGGTCGCACTGGCGCAATTACACCAGTTGCACGACTAGAGCCAGTATTTGTGGGGGGCGTTACAGTGTCTAATGCAACGCTTCATAACGGCGATGAAATTGCCCGTTTAGGCGTTAAAATTGGCGATACTGTGATTATTCGCCGAGCGGGTGATGTTATTCCGCAAATTACCCAAGTTGTACTTGAACGTCGCCCTGACGATGCTAAAGAAATTGAATTTCCAGCTACTTGCCCAATTTGTGACTCACATGTGGAACGCATTGAAGGTGAAGCGGTTGCTCGTTGTACAGGTGGCTTAGTTTGCCAAGCGCAGCGTAAGCAAGCAATTAAGCACTTTGCGTCACGTAAAGCCCTTGATGTCGATGGCTTAGGCGATAAGATTGTTGACCAGCTTGTAGATCGAGAGCTTATTAAAACGCCTGCTGACTTATTTATCCTAAAACAAGGGCATTTTGAATCCCTAGAGCGAATGGGCCCTAAATCTGCTAAGAACTTAGTAAACGCACTACAAGATGCTAAACAAACAACCTTAGCTAAATTCTTATATTCGTTAGGTATTCGTGAAGTGGGTGAAGCAACAGCGCAAAACTTAGCTAACCACTTTTTAACGCTAGAAAAAATTACTCAAGCAAGCGTTGATGCGTTAACTGAAGTAAGCGACGTAGGTGAAATTGTTGCCAAGCACGTTCGTGGCTTCTTTAGCGAAGAGCACAATATGGACGTGGTTAATGCGCTGATTGAACAAGGTATTCATTGGCCAGAGTTAACGGCTCCAAGTTCCGATGCACAGCCATTAGCCGGATTAACTTATGTACTAACCGGCACATTGAGTGAGCTTAACCGTAATGATGCAAAAGCACGTTTACAAGCGTTAGGTGCTAAAGTGTCGGGCAGTGTTTCGGCAAAAACGGATGCATTAATTGCGGGTGAAAAAGCAGGCTCAAAATTAACAAAAGCACAAGACTTAGGTATTGATGTATTAACCGAGGCTGACCTCATTGCACTTTTAAGTGAGCACAATGGATAGTGTATTGCAGGCATTGTCGTCAGTTGCTTTAACAATCGGCAGCTGGCTGCAACCACACCTTTACAATATTTCATTATTGCTGGTGGTGTGTTTTTTATCCTTGTATGCAAACGACATTATTAAAGTGACCAAGCGCTTTGTTGCGCGTCGTCACTTTATTATCCGTGTGCTTTGCTTTGTGCTAGTCACCGGGTTTGGCATGGGCTTACTTGTGGTGTTTGTAACTCCATTTTTAAGTAAGTTGCTACTGCTACTCGGTGTTAAATGGCTGGCGCTTACACTTACGGCTGCGTTTTTTGTACTTGGCATCATTGCCGATAAGAAGAACCAAATATGAATCGCTACGGTCCAGAATACTGGGATAAACACGGCGCTTATCGAACCCCAGTAGCGTTTCATTTAACTTTGTTAGTGTTGTTACGCAGTTACTTTATATGGATTATGGCGGCGCTCAGCCGTCGCCCTGATTTAGATATCATGTCGCTGTTTTTTAAATCGAAAAGCGATTTCTTTACAGCAATTGCGATTGCTGCGATTGCCTTGTTACCGGCAGTGATCTTTTGCTTACGCAGGCCACAAGAAAACGCCATAAGTGCAAAACGTTTAGCGTCTATTTGGCGGTTTATGCGCTGGCCATTAATTCTGTGTGCAATTACAGATTTAAGCTGGTTAACCTATCAGGCAGCGCACAGCCATTATCAGTTTTCGTTGTTTTTAGCCAGCCAAATGGTACTGGTGTTATGGGTGCTGTTATATTTATTAAAAAGCAGATATCTATCAGTTTTTTTTAATGATTGGCCAGATCCAATAGAGAAAAAATAGGGCAGCACAATGCTGGTAATTAATAAGCTTTTAGCAAAAATATCATTCACAATCGCGCTCGTTTTAATTGCTTTATGGGTATTTACACCACTTTGGCACAGTGCTGCATTCTCGTTGTTTGTGATGTTATGGGGTTTTATAACCCTATCAAGCCTTTATCGAGTTACGCCGTTATTTGTAGCACGCAATCCCATTACTGACTTATTAAAACGTGATGTGAATCAGCTAGCACTAATAAGCTTAGCGGGTTTATTCGATTTCAAACGCAAAGCTGAGTTTGTATTAATTGGCCAAATAAAGCAGATTGAAATTGGTGAAGGTATCATCCATGTAACTAATATCAATGAGCAGAAATCAACCGCAATATTAAGTGTTCGCAGCGATATAATTAAAAGTCATTTAGAGCAACTACTCTCTGAGCGCGAGCGTTCAAAAATAGATATCCGTTTACAATTAAACTAATGTTGCTTGCCCATTGCAGTGCTTGTGTTGTACTGTGCAACTGTTGTATTCAACCCTGAGGGAACACTATGTTAACTTGGCAAGATATTCTAGAGTTTGCCCATAATGGTAACCCAACACCTCCACGTCGAGTCGAGAAGTCGCCATCTGAGTGGCAAGCTGAGCTCGAACAAGACACATTTTATGTTACTCGCTTAAAAGGCACAGAACGCCCGCACAGCTCTGATTCATGTACATTATTTGAACCTGGTCAATATGCGTGTGCCTGTTGTGACAATTTATTGTTTGACGGCGATGAAAAGTTCGATAGTGGCACCGGCTGGCCTTCGTTTACACAGCCTAGCAGTCTTGAAAGTATTGCTTATGTGGCTGATTCTAGTCATGGTATGCAACGAATAGAAGCTATTTGCAATGTTTGCGACGCGCATTTGGGCCATGTCTTCCCTGACGGTCCACCACCAACTGGTTTACGTTATTGTATGAATGCCATAGCGATGAAAAAACGCGACTAATCTAAATATTGAGCGATGATAAAAATAAGGTGCTCGCGGTAAATTGGCTTACTAATAATGTAGTCTGTCAAAATATTCGATTGCGCCTTATCATCTTTTAGCGTTGACGCTGTAACTGCAATGATTGGAATATGTTTAAAGCGATCATCACTACGAATTAATTGACTTGCCTCTAAACCGCCCATTACGGGCATTTTTAAATCCATAATGATCAAGTCAGGTTGATGTTGCTCCATTTTATTAAGCGCATCTTCTCCGTTGATAGCTGTATCTATAGTAAAGCTCCAGCGTGATAAGAAGGACTCTAAATAGTCTCGGTTATAAGGGATATCATCAACAATTAAAATACGTGCAGGATTAAAATGATAGCTTGAAATGGCAGGGTAATTACGATGCTCAACTTCGGTTTTTGATTCGGCCAATTCAACGTTTGGTAACGATACAATAAATTCACTACCTCGGCCTTTTTCGCTGATCACTGATAAATCACCACCCATTAGCTTAATAAAGCGCAAAGAAATAGCTAGACCTAATCCGGTTCCGCCAAACTCAGAACTACGTTGACCTTGTACTTGTTCAAAATCATTAAAAATAAGATCTTGTTGATCTTTAGGAATACCTTTACCTGTGTCTTTAACATGAATACATATGTCGATATTACTGTTATCATCGTGAGCTTTAAAGTCAAAATACACTTTGACACTGCCTTGTGCAGTGAACTTAATGGCATTACTGATTAAGTTGGTTAGTACTTGGCGCACTTTATTGCTATCAAGCAATACAGGGGTTGTTAACTCGGGATGAGAGCTTATTTGTAAGTCGAGATCTTTTTGTGCACTGAGTTGTAAAAACATCATATTAAGCTCATGGCACATTTTAGGGATTTCTACACGCTCAATATCGAGTTGCATTTTACCAGCATCGATTTTTGATAAATCTAGAATGTCATTTAGTACATTAAGCAAGGAATTACCCGAGATTGAAATTGCTTCTAAGTAACGACGTTTATTTTTATCTGTTTCGCTGTCTTGCAGTAACTGGCTGAAGCCTAACACTGCATTAAGCGGAGTTCTAAGTTCATGGGACATATTGGCTAAAAAGCGGCTTTTAGCCTGATTTGATTGCTCAGCTTGCTCTTTAGCATCAAGATACTCTTGAGTACGTTTAGCAACGGTATCTTCGAGTAAACTATGTTGTTCATGCATGCTGTTAATCTGTTGCCTAACCGCAGCACGCATCATTTTAAAGCCACTGGCAAGGGTGCCAATCTCATCTTGGCTTTTTATGTTAATAGGGCAGTTTAGATCACCAGTGGTCACAGCATGAGAAAACTCAACAAGCTGATCAATTGGCTGCAAGATAATACGGCGAATAATGATGTAGGCGATGATGAGTGCAGTTAAAAGGTAGATTGCAAATAGTGACACAGCATTACTAATGATAGATTTAGTTTTTAATGCTAAGTCTTTATCTGAAAAGCTCACAATAACATAACCGATATTTTCGCCCTGAAAGTTGCTAATTGGTACAGCAACAGCATATTGTTGCTCTATAGCTACAATGGTATTTTGCTTTGGATTAAGCTGCTTTAATAGCATTTGGTTAGTTTCAAGGGTATCAACTTTACTGTTATCAGGATGGGCAGCAATAAAGTTATTTTGATCGATAAAGTAAATCGTCTGTAAGTCATCAAAGGTATTATTTTTTAGAATATTTTTTAATGTTAATCCCTGAATTTTAAGTACCCAACTACCTACCGTATTGTCTTTAGTTAAGCTTTTTATTTCTGACAACATGGGTGAGACAATAGCGTCAGCTTTTTCACTCATGTTCAAAAGTGTTTGTTCTTTTAGCTCCATAACATGCAAAGACGTACTTGCCCCTAAAATAAGGGTAATGGTAAAGCCGATGATCATTAAAATTTTATGGGCAATACTAATTCTCATTGCTGAATATTGCTCCGTACTTTTAGCGCTTGCATATTAGTGTTTATTTTTTCGTCAGCAGTTTTAATAGATTGCTTTATATCTGCACCATAGAAAATTTGGCTAAAGGTTTGCGAGATAATTTTGCCAATAACAGGAAACTCGACCATACCAGACTGCAGGCGGTCCGGAGTTGCGTGATCAAATACCCATAACATGGTTTTATTAAATCCAGGCTTGTTTACTAAAGTAAATAGTTTTTCGTGCCACACCTTTTGCCTTGGTGGTGAACCACCGGTACTCAGTAGTGCGGCTGTTTGTTCACTTGTTGCCCATTGAATAAATAACCATGCAGCATGTTTTTCATTTGATTTGCTATTTATCGCGAACGCCCATGCCCATGGCGATGTTTCTCGGGCTATTGGGCCAGCAGGCAAGGGGGCGGCCTCCCATTTATTCCAAATATCAGACTCTTCTGCGGTATCTATTTCATTATAAAAATGAGAGGCCAAAAAGGCCGAGGCAAGTTGGCCTTCTTTAAAAAGGCGACGAATTTCATAAAAGTGAAGTAAGCGGCTGTTATCAGGGGTGCCGAACCCCGTGACTAGATCACGATACACTTGTAAGCTTTTTGCTGTCTGAGGACTACCGAAAACAGATTGACCTTGCTTATTGATAACCTCAGCACCATAAGCTCGCATAATAGGTAAGACTGTCCAGGTGTTTAATCTTGCCCCCGGCAGTGTGCGTGAGGCAAATGCGTGCATACCATTCAAAGAAGGGATGCGGTCAATAGCCTTTTGCAGCTTAATTTTAGTCGCTTGCAGTTGCTCGTAGGTATTGGGTACTTCTAGGTTGAAGCGCTCGAAAAGATCTTTACGGTAAAAATATATCGGCGCAGAAAAATCAAACGGTAACGAATATAGTGTATCGTCGATCTTACAAAGGGCTAGGCTACGCTCACTAATATCTTCTAACTGATACCACGCTTTGTCTGTAAGTCTAGGGTTTTCAATGTATGGCTGTAAAGGGTCAACCCAGCCTTGGCTTTGAGCTTCACCTAAAAATGTGATTCCCATAGGCAGTACATCATAAAGACCTGTGGCTTCGCTTAAATCTTGATGTCGACGAGCACGCATTTGCGACTGTTCTAAGGCATGAAAACCAACAGAAATTCCTGTTAGCTTTTCAAACAAAGGAATGTAGGGTTTTAAAGCCATAAATGCGGGTTGCTCGTCAGCCAAGATATTTATATGGCTACCCGCTTCACTTTGCCAATTTATAGTTGCTTGCTGCCAATGTTGTAACGTTGCTGAGGCAAAGCTACATTGACAAAAAACCAAAAGCGCAACGCTGAGGGGGAGATTTTTAAGTTTTAACAAACGAAACGCCATAAAGAAGTTACTCTGCAAGTTTAATTTTTAATTTTGCAGCCTGTGCTTTAATTTTTTCAAAGCGGATTGCCTGTTCATCTTCTAATGTTTGAGCATCTAACAAGGCAAAACATTTTTTCGCGAGTGCTAAATTAAATGATTGGCCTTGGTTATTTGTATCGAATAAACACTGCAGTAAATTTAAGGCGATGCTGGCATTTTTTGGCATTATTCTAAATGCCTGTGTGAATGCTTCAAGTGCAGTATTTAGCTGGCCTTTATTAAACTGCGTCACAGCGTGGTTATTGAGCTCTTTTGGACCTAACTTAATATCACGCCGCTCAGTTTGTTGCTGTTGAATATAACGTAAATAAACCGGATCGCTTATTGATGGGTGACGTTCACAGTGATTGATAATTTGGTTAAACAATGTTTGTGCTTTGTGGTGGAAGCCCAATTCATGAAACGCTTTCGCTTTATCGAGGGCTCCATCTACCGAACGAATTTGGCTGTCACTTTCATCCAGTTGATTGATGAGTGCTTTGGCCTTTTGATGTTCATCCTTTAAGTAATGCAAACGCGCATTGAGAACGTCAATCTGTGTTTGGTTATTACTATTAGGAAATTGTTTTTTTAGATCACTCAAGTATTGGTTTGTCTGTCTTGATATTCGATTAACTTGATCGGTCTGATCTGTAGTTAAAGCAAAATCAATACCGGCACGAGCCGCATTTAAATACACATCAGGGTTGTCGTGAATAGAGTGCTTTGCGTAACTAGCAATGTCTTTTTGAGTTAGATAATTCTTTTCGTAGTCGTGATTAAGTAACGATACATGACTCAAGGTTTTTTGACGGTCAATATTACGTGGCGCAATTTCAACAGCTTGACTAAAAAACTGCTGAGCCTCATCAAGCTTATGCAGCTTTATTTCTAATCGGCCGAGTAAATCAAGAGCAACGAGTCGAGTTTCACTGCGCTGCAACATTGTCTTCAGCATGCGATGTGCAAGTGTGTGTTCATTATTGGCAATGAGTGCTTCTACTAAACCTACTTTTGCCCATGTGAATTTTTGAATATCGAGCACTGATTTAAAGAATGTTTTTGCATTTTCAAAGCGTTTGAGGCGAAGTAGGGCATCACCTTTTAATCTCAATAGAATGGCGCTGTAACTATTACCTTTGTTTTGCAGCAAGGTATCAATTTGTTTAATTGCTTTGGAGTCATTCCCATCATCAATAAGTTGATAAATTTGATGTAGGTTACTTTTGCGCAATAACACTTTTTCAATACGATTTTTTAATTCGTTAATTGTAAAGGGTTTAACTAAGAAATCATCTGGTTGTAGCTCGAGTACACTGTGAACTAAAGAGCCACTTGTTTCAGCTGAAATAAAAATAAAGCCGGTAGAGTTTTTTATAAGGCGCTTCATTTTCAGCTCTTCATAAAGCTGATAGCCATCTTGATGTTTACTTAAGTTAAATGAACAAACGATGAGGTCAAATTGCTCAATTTGACATTGTTCTTTTGCTGCAATGGCATGCTCTGCAAAACGCAATTGACGAAAGCCCAACCCTTCTAAGGATTGTTTCATATAGCTTTGAGCAAGAGGCTGCTCTTCAACTATTAAAATTTTGGCTTTCGAAAAAATCTTTGCAGGCATTGGACTTGCGACTAAGTGACATTAACAACGACTATAATAAACAGTCTAGCTGCTGACAAGGCAAATTACAGCTTTTGCAGCGATTTAAAATTTACTTTTAGGCTATATCAATAGTGGGGGAGGTTGGTATTAGAGTTTAAATCTCAAATGTCAGATAAAAGGAACTAGATACTAGAGGTTTATATGTGGTGGGTCGTACTGGACTAGAACCATCGAGCCTGTGTTTT
>CESF01076900.1_pt1 | contig 13095 bp, 15 predicted proteins | sample 356331 | NCBI WGS metagenome assembly CESF01 (sample SAMEA2621779, study PRJEB7988) | marine metagenome | biome: marine biome (ENVO:00000447); feature: surface water layer (ENVO:00002042); material: "saline water (ENVO:00002010), including plankton (ENVO:xxxxxxxx)" | depth 5 m
GTCAAGAGATTTCATCGCTTTCCCGTCTGCCGCAACGCCGCTGATCCTGCCTGTCTGCAATAGCTGCCCAGTGATATGAACACTCCCATCGAGCTTGATCATCGGGGCCTTTATGTGAACAATTCCCTGCTCTGTGTCTGCGTCGATGTAGATAAATTTTTCAGACTTTGCATGAAGTATCTCGCCGCCATAAATCCGGCTTTTTTTTTGCTCTAATCGAAATTGATTGCTCTCGGCGTCGTTTTCTAAAATCCCGCCGTCTGAAAACAACCAACGCCAAACGGTAGTTCTAGGGTCTCCAAGACCGCCCCAGATGAACTCCAGATCTGAGAAATCAAACGGCCAAGTGCCTTCAGGGTTGTTTTGAAGCGCAGGCAAGACAACTGCGTTATTTAGCTCTCCAGAAGGGCTAAGAAGCATTACCGTCTCACCCACAGAAGGTGCAGACCAAAAAGCATTACCGCCTGCTTTGGCTGTAATCCACGGGAGATCGTCCGTAATTAATTCGTTTGGAAGCGTTACACGGCACAGCCGCAAGGCAAGATCTACAGAGTAAATCTTGCCGTACCGAAGTAAAGACCCAATGTTGCGAGCGACATCCGTAGATTCGTAATCGCCAACTCCTGAAGTCCGTAGGTTTGACCTTGGGACTGAAAATTGCATCAAATTGCTTTTTGATTTTCTTTGGCTTGCAGCACCATGTAACGCACTGTCAGTGGCAGCGCCCGCAGCTCATCAACTGTTTTTGCTTTGCTGGTGTGCAGCCAGACCGCAGTATGGAGCAAAGCCAAGGTTGCAAGATTGCTTTCCTTAAGCTCGGTTTCGGCAAAAGCTGTTACCACATCGGCCGCAGCGTCACAATATGTTTTCAGGCCTTTGTCGCTTTTTAGACCCATAAATTTCGCAAGATCAGCCGCCGAAATTAAGGCTTTGTTTTTTGCCACAGTTGCAGCTGCTTTTTTCTTTGTCGTCATGGTCAGACCTCGTAAGTTTCAGTGCCGAAATTGTTTCGGATTTTGATTTGCGTAATTGGTGGCTGAATGCCAGGGTTGCCGATGCAAGCCCCGTCGCGATCCCAAAGACCTAAATCGGCCCCCAGGTGCTGAGAACTGTAGACGCATTCATACGTTAGCCGCACAGCACCAATTGGGATGTCGCCTTCTCGTTCGACGTCGGTCTCAGTAGATTTGAGCCGCAAGCGAGAAGCTTCTAAGTTGGTGAAAATTAATCCGTCAAGACCGCCTTCGACTCCTAGAGCCAAAGCATCTAATGAGTCTTCAACATCGTTAACAGCCTCAGCCAAGCACTCGACAGCGATTGTAAGCGTGCGCCTGTAACCGCCTTCAAAACCTGTAACGTTGATTGGATCAACAGTTTCTTCAGTCGTATTAATAATAATAAGCGGCAGATCGTCAGGGATTATTTCTCTCGACCTACTGCTAAAAACTCGATTTAAAGCAGGTGTCCAATAGACCCAATTTTCTACGTTATCCAGCGGGTTAGTTGGATCACCCAGCCGAATTCTTATTCCCTCTCGAATTTGCTGCCTCGGGTGCATTATTAAGTCCTAGGGCTTGTTCTTTGCAGCAATAGAATCAAGCCAGTATGGCCGTCAGATTGCATGTCGCGTATGCGATAGCCAGTGCTTCGGACTGCTATTGCATCGCCATTTTTTGGTTCAAAAGCCAAGTCGGATCTGTTGACTTGCAGCACAGGTTGCAGGGTTGTGACCGGTGCGCCTGTAGATGGATCTAATGATTTGTAGGAATCTTGAAAGATGCCTTTAAAACTTTGGGAGTCATCGCCACGGGTAAGCGTGACAGGTTCTCCCATCACGCTCACACCCGCTTTGATCGCCCTGTTAGCCAGGTCGTTCAGCATCAGGCAACCTTAAACCCGACAATCTTTAGCGAGACAGTCGTGCCACTAACAGAAACCACATAACCGACGGCATCGTCAGAAGTGGTCGCGGTCAGTTTGGTGCCGTTGTAGTAAGCAATTGCACCCTGCGCCAAAGAAGAAGCAGTAGTTTTTTCAAAGGTGTAAACCCCTGAACAAGCAATTGCACCGGTATCGCCAGAGGCGATGTCAGCGACAGCGACTCCAACAATGTTCCCTTCGACAACAAGATCGCCGGAGGAGTAGGCAGAGGAAGCGACAATGTCGAGACTCTTACCGTTCTGTTGATAATTTTTCATTGATTAGTCCTCAAGCTCCTGTTGATTTGAAGAAGCCACGGTGATTAAGCAACGTGGTTCCAAAGTCGAGACGAGCGTAGATGCAAGTCCCATCAGGGTCACGCTCTGCAACTGTTTCAACCTGCGGGCCTTGCTCACCTTGCAGATAGCCATGGGCAATCATGTCAATTTGAGCCGGGTCTGCGGTCACGTAGTAAATCAGCTCGGATGCATCATCGAGGCGAGGCTCAACAATGAGACCCAGGCTGTTTGCAAACACGTTGACATCCTGAGTGGCAGTTGGGTTAACCCCAGTCAGGAATTTTTGTGCAGTAGTTTCAAGCGCCGCTGGGACGATCATGAACCTAGGGCGAAGGTTGATGCGGTTGTCCGCAATGTCCTTTTGATTGCGCAGCGCCTTACGAGCGTCTGAGATGGCTTGCTCAGCAATAACACCCGTGCCGGTGTTGTTGTGAGTCGAATGGAACAGCGCGGTGCTGTCGTAGTTCGTCTGAGCGTTGCCAGTGATCAAAGCCCAAACTTGATTGGACTCGAAAAGACTCATGCCCCGACCAATCATGGAAGGGATGCGGCTCAGAGCGTCCAGATCATCGTTAATGATGAGCTGTCTAGTAACGCTGATTTTTTTGCCGTAAGTATAGATTCTCCAGGATTGGCTTTGCTCTTTAACAGTGGCAGCTTTGTACTCCCCACCTTCCAAAAGAGGTTCTGGAATAATCTGACCTGCGATCTCAAGCTCATAAGAAGGCTTGAAGTCAGGCATATTGCGTTGACGAGAAAGAGGACGCCAGGTTTGGGTCTCTGCCTCGTAAGCGGCCTTAAGTGTTTTGCGGGCAATGTTGCTCAGCAGCAGCGGAAAATCCGAGGTGCTGTGCATTGCACGGCTAGCAATCTCAGAGCGGCTCATGCCGGAGAGATTTTGGCCAGAGCGGGTGACGCTTTCCTTTGCCATGTCAAGCAGGCTGCTGCTCACATAGGCGCGGGATTGATCATCCCAATCCTTGAGACCTGTGCGGGCTTCAAGAGCGGCTTCCATGCAAGCTGCACGCTTGTCGCCTTCGTCAGCAGTTACTGCAACTTGGACTTGAGTGCGAGCAGGCATTTCAGCTTGCTTAGCGGCCATTTGATCAATTACTAATTTGCGAGCTTCGTCGACAGAAGTGCCGTCTTGCTCGAGTTGGTCTGCGAGGTCAGCGTCCAATCCGGCTGCGCGAACGGTGCGGCGTATTTCAGCCACCCGACGACGTTCAGCAGAAATGGCAGCTTGGATGTCCTCGGGAGATGCACTGCGGGTTTCAGGCTGAATAGCCTCTACTTCCACTGTGCCCTCAAGTTCGCGATTTTCGTCCATTGGGCTGTCCTTTTCAGGCGAGTTAGGTGTAAGCAGTTCAGAACGCACTTGTGCGCCAGAATCTGCAGGAATGGGGACAAGGGAAAGCTCATGTGGTTCCCAGTCCACTGCACGCATCACAGGAGTTTCCCCCTGTTCATCGCGCTCGTACTTCCAAACGCGGTATCCAACCGAAATGTTTCGGATGATCCCATCACGCACATCGTTAAAGATTGGCGTGACTTCTTCGCGAGAGGAAAAACGGACTAAGGCGCGACCAATCTCTTGGTCAACCCAAGCACGCTCGACAACTCCGACAACGTCAGAAAGGTCGGCAGCGCTATGGCTGTTTAAGAGTGGTGCCCCGGAGTTAAGACGATCCATACGGATTGCCTCGGGTGACATAGAAAGCTGCTCTAGATAGTCGCCTTCCATGTCTCGACGAGCAACGGATGCGCCCGTCGTCCATGTCACTTCTACTGTGCGCTCTTCAACGTCAACAGTATCGGGCGCAAACATGGCCCGAGTTTGCAGTAAGTCTTCGCTCATAGGCATCCCTCCGGCCTCTTAAGTGTATCTATGTTAGGAGTCAGCGGTATCACTGGCTCCCTCGTTTGGATTGTCGTGCTGAGCTTGACCTGACAAAGTGACCTTTCTCGGGTCGGTATCCAAGACAAGTTCGAGTTGATCTAACAGCTCATTGTCCTGTTGAATCTCTCGCAAGACTTCCTCTGGATCGTAACCGTATTCGCGGATTGCTTCGCTAAGCGACATTAAACCACTTCTAACGGCTTTAATCGTGGCCCCAATTTCTTTATCAGGGTCAATCAATTCTCGGCGCGGTGGTGTCCACTGGGGTTGAATTCCTTCCATGCGAACGCCACCTGCAGAGGCAGATTGTACGAACCAGCGCCAAATTGGATTCAGCATTTGTGGCACAAGCATGTTCCAGCGCCAGGATTCAATGTTTCGGTGGAACTCAATCCAACCCATTCGCCCAGAACTGAAAGACGTGTTGTTTAAGTCACCCGTGAGAGCTTCATAGGTGATGCCGAATCCGGCTGCAATTTGAAGCAGGTACTGTCTGCTTACTTTGTCGATTTCTCCTACAGATGGTGGAGAAGCAAAGCGGATGTCCTTGCCAGGGGGGAGAATTTCAATGGCACCGGGTTCCAGCTTGTCAATTAGCTCAGCACCCATACCTGCGTCGGTTGCCTCAGTATCCACAGCAAACGCCGCAAAGCAAGCACTAATTTTCTGTTTCAAGAGCTGCGCGTCGTGATAATCATCGAAGTCCCGAAGCCGCAGGATTACAGGGGAAGCCCAAGGAACCCCACGGGTCTGACCAGGCCGCGACTGTTTGTATAAATGAATTATCTCTTCAGCCGGAACTCGGACAGAATTAAAGGCTTGCATGCTCTGATGCGCTTCTCCAGGGTGCTCGTTATAGAGCCAATATGCGACTCGTCTGTTCGATTTGTCGTACTCAATTCCTTCTTTAATCAGCCCACCATTTTCAAGAGCAATGTCTTTTGAAGCGTCAATAAAGTCTGGCTCCATTATTAGGAGCTGTAGTGGTACTTTTTGCCCTGGCTGGATGTAGCGCCGGATTAAAACCTCGCCAGATTCAACCACAGTTCGCAGCGCCAAAGCTTGCAAACCGTAAAAATCATGACGCTGTTCATAGTCGCATTGCATGGGATCAGTAGCCCATGAATTAAACAGGTCAGTCATTTGCGTAGACCTGCGACGACTCCGCACCGCTCGGGCATTGCCGATGATCCCGGTGCCAATCGTGTTAGACACGATTACTTGGACAGCTTTAGCCGCATAGGGATTATTTCTGCACAGATCGCGGCTTCTATTCCGCAACAACTCCAGGCTTTGGCCTGATGCTGCATCTGCACTTGTGCTTTGGGTGAACCAGCCGTCTGTCCGACGGCCACGGCTCGCCCCTTCATAACGACGCAAAGCGTCTAATTGGACCCGCGCTCTTTCACGGCGAACAGCAGCAGCCGGGTTGAGGGACGCAATAAATTTGTCAAAAGCATTCATGAGTCTGTGTCCCTTTTGAAGCTGACGTAGCGACGAGTCTTAGTGCCGCTACCCAGTTTTGAACGAATTAAATCGCGAACCTGTAGCAGTTCAGCAAGGCTTCGATACTTCACCCGCTTGTCGTCGTACTCGACTTCTAAATAGCCACCTGCGATTGCTTCTTCGATAGCTGCTAAGCCTGCTTCTGAAAACATCTGGAAACCTCCTCAAAGTTCATAATATCGGCTCAAAGGAACGACGAACGCCGTCGTTTAATTTGGTTTGCGGGATTTTTGCCTTGATTTGGGCCATCCGGTGTCACGGTAGCGCCGCTGTGATCAGCCTCATACTCCCAGCGTTGTTCATCCCAGCGGTCTGCCCCGATAGCCGCCGCTGCTGCCCTGGCGTACACCCGGCAGTCAAGCGCTTCATTTCGCTCACGGGTCTGCTCCCATTGAAATTTTTGATAACCGCGAACAATCCGGCTCACTAGAGACTCTGCGGTTAGCTGCCTGAAATACTCTTCAGGATGCTGAGGGAAGTGACACCAACCAAACGGCAACCCCTCCTCTGGATCAGTCGGTTGCTTGCGCCGTAGCCAACCATACAATTCGCTCTTCGCGACACTAACGCCGACAGGCCAGACTTTGATGCCGCTTCTAATTTTTTTGCCTCTGACCGTCATCTCAACCGGAGATGGCAAACCGAGAATTGTGTTTTGATTGTCTCGGCCTTTAATGGCCATCGTGTTTAAAGCAGAGCGCGACTTGACCCAGCGGTAGACCTCTTGTGTTCTGTAACCGGTGTCAATCGCGACCATGCGAATTGGCATTGATAAACCTTCAACGCTACAGGGATAGGTCATTGAAACTTGACGGCTCAATAGCTCCCAAATTTCATCCTCTGATGTATCACCTGAAATGACTACATAGTCAAGGCTCCAGCTCACTAAGTTTTTGCCCCATCCAACGATTTCCATCTCAAGCCGGTCTTTCTGCACGTCAATTCCGCAAGTAAGAAAAACAACTCCCTCAGGCACTTTGCCCATCGGATAAACCTCTCTGCGGTGATAGAGCACTTCCCAGTCCGGGGCTTCGCCTGTGTCGGCGTAGGTCATACCTAAGACAGTGTTTTGAAACACCCGCATCAGTTCATCAGACTTTTTAGCCTCTTCAAATTTTTGAACACACTCTTTCCAACTAAACCAGCCAAGCGGCGAATAAAGCGAACTGACGTGATAAGACCGCCACTTGCCGTCAGGATTTTGTGGCCGCCATACTCCTGCCGTCAGGATTTTGTTTTTGTGGTGCTCTTCAAATTCTTCATCACAGTGAATGCACTTGTATCGCACTGTTTCTGGATGACCTTCTTCCCAGCGCATCTGTTCCCAGATCAGTTGCTGAAAAGCACCGCAATGCGGGCAAGGCACTTCGTAGACCTGCATGTCGCCATCAAGAAATTCTTTTTCAATGCGGCTGCGGCCTGAAATTGTTGGAGTAGATGTCCAGAACGACTTGCGACGGCTGAATGTTCGGGTTCGAGCTTCCGCCAAAGCACAAGGGTCGCCTTCACCGTCAATGTCGCCGGGATAGGCGTCAACCTCGTCTAAAAACAAAAAGCGCACTGGCAAACTCCGCAAACCTGCTGCTGAGTTGCTGCCAGTCATGACAAGAATCCCGCCAGGAAACTCTTTGGCAAGCTGGCTGTTTCCGCTATCGCGGGAGCGAGGGTCTTTGACTTTTTCTCTAAGCCTGGGGCTTTCTTCAATCAGCGGTGCAATTCTTGTCTTGCTGTTCCGCTTTGCCATCTCAACAGTCGGCTGCACTGAAAGTGTTGGCGCTGGGCAGTTGTCGATGATGTAGCCGATCCAGTTGTTGCCACCCTCTGTTTTCCCAATTTGTGCCCCAGCCATAAAGACCACTTTTTCAATCGAGCTAGTGGCTGACAGGTCATCCATAATCTGTCTCAGGTAAGGCGTTCTATCAGTTCGCCACGCCCCAGGTTCTGCTGATGCCCGTTGACTCAGCATTCGATGCTGGTCTGCCCATTCCGAAACAGTAAGCACCGGGTCTGGACGGATCCCTTCGCAAGATGCTTCCCACAGAACTTTAAAAGCGTCATTCAGTGCCATTTGCTTCTGCCAGTTGAGTTAGTGAGCGGTCGATCTCGCGCTGCATGACGAGCATCATTTCGTGGCGTTTTTCCGTAGAAATATCCCCCACAATGGCTGCCAGTTCGCTGACCACACGAACCGGGATGTTTTGAACGGCGTCACGAAATATCCGACTAATTTTGAATTGCGCCAGCTTTGCATCATCAGCTGGGATCAGTTGGTTTGATTTTTCTCTGTATTCCAGTTCCAGCAGCCGAGCTTTATACGTTTCACCCACAGCACGCGCTTTGCTGTAGTTGATCGCGCCCCCTGCCGGTTCGACACCTGCACTTGCAGCCTGCCCTTGGCGGATAACTTCAGAGCTTCGCTGCTGACTTTGATCTGTGTTGCTGTCCCATTCGCGGTTAGCGACTTCAGCATCAATCAAATAACCCCGACGGCCTTGCTTGTAGCCGTCTTTAATTCGCCCATCTTTAATTGCTTTGCGAACAGCTTGCGGCGTTTTGCCGACCAATTTTGCGTAGTCAGCGAGCTTAATAAATTTTGTCATCGGTAAGCAAACTCACCAGGCTCGTAACTCAGGCGAAAACCACGTTCTGCCGCCTGCTTTGCGCAAAACTGCGTAGCACCCCGACCGCCTGCTTGCAGGAAGACAGATGTTTCGTCGTCGTCAACGTGCTCCAATAAAATGTCGAGCCAATCCAAGTCGCTTTTATCCTTAATGATGAAAATGACTTCAGTAGCTTCGTGAAGTGCTCCTGGCAGAACTAAACGAGTCCTAGGCCTAACACTTATTTCTGTGCCGCTGTTTACTTCAAAAGGCAGCTCGCCACCTGTCTGCAAAATGACGTTGTAGTCATTGTGTATCAATATGCTTGTTAGTTCTAGTAAATCGTGCATTGCCGGTTCGCCGCCAGTGATTACTAAATCAAAAGGCGCTGGCTGCACGTCCCAAATCAGGCGGGCTAGTTGTTCTGGACTAAACGCTGCATAAGTAGCTCGGCTGTCTTGACCGTTTTTTTGCAGCATCTGGTCAACTGTAATTTCTTCAGCAGGTATTTCGCACGACACTGAACCTGCAGCAGTTTGATGCGGGCAGTTAAAACAACTTGAGGGGCAACCTTGCAAACGTATGAAAAGCGCAAACCTGCCCATGTTTAAGCCTTCCCATTGAAAGCCGAAATTCAGCGAGTTAACAGGAAGTTCAGTCATGAAAATCTGGGATGAAATACTCGAGGCATTCGTGCGCTGCGTCTTGCCATGGCATCGAAACACAAGACACGCCTTCCATGTGGCAAACAGCGTTGTAGAAGTAAGGGGTCGTGTCTACCCAGACCCAGACAGAAACATCTTCATAGTTGTAACTGAATTCAGCAAGCATCCTGTTCCATCCCCAGGCGTCAACTAGGAGCATGTTGTTTTCTGGTTCAGTAAGACGTGGGACATCAAGACGATGTGCAAGCGCAATTGCCATGACTGTGCCGGGGGATGTCGGGCCATAAACACCAGAACATGTCCTCCGAGTGGTTTGCGCCGAAATTAAATCAATCGCCGCATCGAACCCTGCCCATGTCAACTGCACTTGAGACCGTTTCACTTCGCACTCTTTTCAATGATCCAACCAGCGAAATCGCCGAACTTAAACCATAGGAAAGCCTCGCTACCTAGTTGTTCAAGGCAGATCGGACGCTGCACTCCGCCAAGGCTTAGCTCTTTGTCAATTACTTCTTTCGCATCCACGCCTGCTGCAATTTTCCCTGCCAGGGTCAGACGCGACATGATCGTTTGAATGTAGCCAGCTTCTGGCATTAGCTTGTCAAACACAATGATCGCGCCGCCAGGTGTGCAGCGATGTTTCAGCTTGTTCATCAAAATGCGGCGTTGGCACGGCGGGACAAACATCAGCGTCAAAAACACAACCGCTAAATCAAATTCTTCGTAGTCAAAGTGTTCTGCTTTAGCGCAGTGAACAGTGCCTGGCCCTTCGTATTTTTTGATCATTGCTTCAGACGGCTCTACCCCTATCAGCTCTGCTTTGCGGTTGAGCAAAATCGGCTGAAGCGCACGACCGATGTTGCCTGTAGCAGATCCAATGTCGTAGACCTTGCCCCCCATCGGTATGTAATGCCTGGCAATATGCGTGACCGCATCTGTTGCTAAGTCGTACCAGGGGAGCTGTTCGCGTACATGGCGATCAAATTCGCCAGCGCAATACTTGGTTTCAAAAGTCCAGTCGCGTGGGATGTCCATGGTTAGTCCTTTGGTAAGTAGCCGAACTCTTTGCGGAGTTCGTTGTTGTAAACAATTACAGGGTTGGCTATTTGGCGTGCCATCTCAGCAGCTAACCCACTGCCGCCTTGAAAAGTGTCTTTTTGACGTTTGATGATCCAAGGCGGGAGCAGCGGGGCTGCTGCTTTTTTCAAAAGAACTTTGCCTGTTGGCGATTCTTCCTTTAGCAAATTCACTACACGTTCCACTAACCCCTGCTCCATGAACGGCAGACGACACTCGACGCCTGCCGCCATAAATGCTTTATTGCAGCGGACAAAATTGCCACGCGACATTTTGCTCAGCTGTTCTTTTCGTAAAGGCAAGATCTCGTTGCCTTTCATTTTTGATGCCTTGATGCAGAAGTTCCCGTAACCACCGAAGAGTTCATCAGCAGCTTCGCCAGATAAACATGCGCGGAAACCTTCGGCATATATGCGTCGCGCAAGCGGTAGGCACAGCATCGCAATTTCGATCTGTGCCTTGCTCGCTATCTCAATCGAATGAATCGCTTCTTGCCTTAGTGCTGTCGATATTTCGACTGGCACTTCAATCAAACGGATCCCTAAGTCACTACACAGCCGCCTAGCCGATTTCAGATCGTCAGCATCAGAATCAAAACGAGCAGTGAAAGCTGTGACGTTTTTTGATCGCTGCTGAGCTAAAGCAAGAATGATGCTGCTGTCTAACCCTCCAGAAATCAGACAGCAAACAGGAGCATCAGCAGCAAGACGTTTGTTAACGCCGTCGCGCAGCAGATCTAAAACATCTGAAGCATTAGTAGGTCTATGAGCTGGCAGGTGATACCACTTGATCCATTCACCTGTAACTAAATTGAACGCATGGCCAGGTGGAACAGCAATCGGTTTCAAGCCTCTAGGAAAAGCTTTTCGTTCTGAAGCCCAGAAGTAACCAGTCGGAGTCTTGGCTACATACAGCGGGATTTTGCCAAAACTATCTCTAACTAGCCAATGTTCTCCGTCAGCACTGCTCCATGCAAATGCAAACATTCCGTCGAGAAACGGTAAGCAAACAAGCCCTAACCTGTCCAGTTGATCGGCTAACACTTCTGTATCTCCTGTCGTGGAAAAGTGTTGGTCACTGCCTTGCTTTAGTTCTTTGTAGTTCCAGATCTCACCATTAAATGAAAGGGTTGAGCCGTTTCTTTTGAATGGCTGCGCAGATCCTTCAGTCAGATCGACGAGAGCTAATCGCACATGCCCGTGAACCGCTTTGCCGTGTGTATAGAGGCCGCGGCCATCTGGCCCACGGTGCTCGATACGATCCAGCATTGCTGCGACCTGCGTTTCGTTGCCGCCATACGTTCCAGCTATGCCGCACATCGCAAGACTCCTGTCTCAATTGCTTTAGCGACTTCGCACATCATTAGTGGAGGCACCGCTCTACCGCATCGTTCCCAACGCTGTAAAAATTCACCCGTCAGCAAAAAATCATCAGGGAAACCGCTAACCCGTTTCAGTTCTGGAATGGTCAGATAACGAAACTCAGCCCAATGAAACTGCTGACAGGTGGCTGTGATCGTTGGCGCTGTCTTCATAGGGTCGAGCTTGGTCATGTTAAAAAAACTTCCTTTGCCAACGTCTCTCATACAGGCATCAGCAAAGTTGTGACCCGGTATTGTTTCGCGCCAATATTTTGCTGTCTTTGTATCTGCTGCCAGAGTTCGCCATTCGTTTTCACCAGGCGCAGAAACATTCTGCAACGCGTCTTCAATCGAGTAGCGATATGGCAAAGGGGTCGGGTGAACAGGTTCTTTTTTTAGATCGTTTCGAACGCCGACAAAAATAGTTCGCTGTCGTTTTTGCGGAACGCCAAGCCACTGAGAGTCGAGGATCTTACAAGAAACGGTGTAACCGCACTCACGAAGTGCTGCCATGATCCGCTTGAAGTATCCCTTTGCGGTGCCCTTCACCAGACCTGTCACGTTTTCAGCTACAAACACTTTTGGCTGAATGCCTCGCAGTAGTCGCACGTATTCGTAAAACAAGTCATCTACACGCTGTTCGCTGTCCGAATACTTTTTCACTTCGCCCCAGCCGCGTTCGCGTTTTCCAGCGGTTGAAAATGCAGAACAAGGGGGGGATCCGTCAAAAATATCTAGCTCCCCAACATCAACACAAGCCTTGTTCAAAACGTCTTCAGCTTGAACTCGTCTGATGTCCCGAGTGTCAAGAAAACTGTTCGGGTGGTTGTTCTTGTATGTCGTTTGCGCTTCTGGAATGAATTCATTTGCGTAGACAACTCGGTAGCCCGCCATGCGATAGCCAAGGCATGACCCACCGCCGCCGCTAAAAGTCGATGCGACTTTAAACCCGTTCCACGGCAATGCTTCGATTTCCGCCATCGACGGAACTTTGTATAGAGGCTTTTTCATTTCGGCTTGCCACTCCATTCGTAACCGCAGGAAGGGCACTTGTATTCAGTCTCTATGTCGTCATCGATTTCATCAAAGTCGTCAGGTGACTCCCCTTCATCGATTCCTTCAGGATCTAAAAGATCGGCCACCTCTTTGTCGTTAAAACCGATTAGCGACAAATCAAAATCAGCAAGGCTCAGACCGACCATCTCCTCACGCAACAAGCTCATGTCCCAGCCTGCGTTCAGGGCCAGCTTGTTATCAGCAATGATGTAAGCCTTTTTTTGTTTAGGCGTCAGGTGATCCAGAACTACGACAGGGACTTCTTCAAGTGCTAGGTCGCGCGCGGCTTCAAGCCGACCATGTCCTGCGATCACTCCTTGATCTGTGTCTACAAGAATTGGATTTGTGAAGCCGAATTCAACGATCGATGCTGCTAACTGCTTGACCTGTTCTGGGCTATGCGTTCTTGCGTTTCGCTCGTAAGGAATCAGTTTTTCTATCGGCCAGATTTCTATTCGGGATGCCATCGCTGGCTTAATGCGTGAGCTCATTCCGTCTGCCGGGTTTCAGATTGACGTTAGCCAGGAGTTTGCCAGAAAGCGCAACGGTTGCGCAACTAGGCTTCTTTATCCGTTTAGGTACTTGCGGTGTTTTGTTTCTCAGTCAGGTACTACGCCAAGGCACTGTTTTGAAACCCCTTGCGGCTACTGGGATCTGAGAAAGGGAAACCCCATTTGGGGTCTAACACTAGCGATTTTCTGGGACGGGGGGC
>CESF01130994.1_pt1 | contig 13089 bp, 11 predicted proteins | sample 356331 | NCBI WGS metagenome assembly CESF01 (sample SAMEA2621779, study PRJEB7988) | marine metagenome | biome: marine biome (ENVO:00000447); feature: surface water layer (ENVO:00002042); material: "saline water (ENVO:00002010), including plankton (ENVO:xxxxxxxx)" | depth 5 m
CTTAACAACAGCTTTTTTCACTGGTGCTTTCTTAACAACAGCTTTTTCTTCCTTAGAAGAAATGTCTTTTCCAATTGATTCGATTAACAATTCAGTTAATGCCTGACGATGTCCGTTCTTAACTTTATAACCTTTTCTCCTTTTTTTCTTAAAAACAATCACCTTTTCCCCTTTTAAATGTTTTAGAACTTTAGCGTTTACATATGTCCCACTAATTGAAGGAGTTCCAAAAGAAATATTTTTACCATCGTCAACTAAATAAACTCTATCAAAAGAAACTATACTTCCCTCTTTGCTGCCTAATCGGTGAACAAAAAGTTTTTGATCTTTTTCAACTTTAAATTGCTGTCCTGCTATTTCAACAACTGCATACATATTATAAAAGCTTAATTTTGGTTTGCAAATTTACTTATTTTATGATCATTTCCAATTTTGAATTGGATTTTTATTGAATATTTTTTTTATCCAAAGATTCATATGAAGAATTCAATGAAATATATTCAGGAACAATTTTTTTCATTAATTTAACAATATCAATTGAAGTTCCTCCCTTATGGCAAAGTTCAATTAAATCTTCTATTTGATTAATTTTTTCTTTATTGAATTTCTCCTTGTCTGCTATATAAATTAGATCATTATGAGATTTTTTTAAATTTTCCTTATCGGTTAACAATTCTTCATATAATTTTTCTCCTGGACGAAGTCCAGTTTGTTTTATTTCAATATCTTGGTTTTCAATGAGTCCAGATAAACGAATCATGCTAATAGCTAAATCACTAATTTTTACTGGATCGCCCATATCAAAAACATAAATTTCACCACCCGAACCAGTTGCGCCAGCTTCAAGAACTAACTGACAAGCTTCGGTAATTGTCATGAAAAAACGAGTTATTTCTGGATGAGTTAATGTTACAGGGCCACCCTTAGCAATTTGCTCATTAAAAACTTGAACAACAGAGCCAGAAGAACCCAAGACATTTCCAAATCTTGTAGTAATTATTTGTGTTTTAGAAGAAGAGGACTTGTAAGAAACATATATTTCAGCAATTCTTTTTGAGGCACCCATTACGTTTGACGGATTAACTGCTTTATCTGTTGATATCATTACCATATTAGGAACTTCATATTTTATTGCAAAATCAACAATACTTTTTGTGCCTAAAATATTATTATTAACTGAGGATGATGGAAAAGTTTCTGTCATAAAAACATTCTTGTATGCAGCAGCATGAAAAATAACATCAATTTTATTTTGACTAAAAAAATTATCAAGTAAGTTGTAATCTGTAATATTTTGTAATAAAAAAAATAATTTGGTTTTATATTTTTTTTTAATCAGCTCATTTTTCAAATTAAATAAATTTAACTCCGAATTATCCATTAAGTAAAGATTTTTTGGAGAAAATTCAATAAGTTGTTTTACTATTTCACTCCCAATTGATCCAGCAGCTCCCGTAACCAAAATATTTTTATTTTTATATTGTATTATGTTTTTTTCAGTGTCAATTTTTATTTCATCCCTTTTAAGCAAATCTTCAATTTTTATTGGTTTCAACTTTGAAAGAATTCCGTTTCCAATAGCAAAATTGTCGATTGAAGGAAAATAAAATATTTTAATACCTAAATCCTTAAAAAAATTAAATAATTCATTTTTTCTTTTTTGTTTTAAATTATCTGTAGTTAAAATTATTTGGCTAATCTTATTTTCACTAACATATTTTAAAAGTTTTGTTTCTAAAGCCATAACTCTTTTACCCTCAATACTTCTTCCTATTTTACTTAAATCATCATCAATAAACCCTTTAACATTGTGAGTGTTTGAATCATCTAAAGCTTTTTTTATCATCAACCCATTTACTCCAGCACCGAAAAGAAGACTATTAGTGATCTTTTCTTCTTTTGAAATACTAGCAAACAATAATTTTATAACTAGTCTATAAAGTGATAAAAAAGAAAGGCTAAAATAAAACAGTAGCAATAAATAATTATAGTGGGCTCTAGTATTAGCATTAATAATTAATAAGTAAATTAAAATAGTTGTAACTAATCCAGAAGCAATTTTTCCTATATCAATAAAAGTTGTATAACGTAAAAACATCACATACCCCCTGAATAAAGTGATTGATATCAAACAAATTATAACATAAATAAGTTTATCAATATTTGATCTAATGACAAGATTCGAACCGTTTAAAAAAAGTAAAATTTCTGTAGAAATAATTAAAAAAAATGCATCTAATAAATATGCATATCTTTTAGAGTAGTGTTTTTTAAAAATTTTATCAAGCATTACTTCAAATTAAAAAAATCAGATAAAACATTTTCTATTCTTTCTTTTTCTTTTTTGCTAAGATTACTCCCTGATGGTAAACATAAGCCTTTTTTATAAATTTTGTCAGAAACATTTGAACCAATAAAGTCACAATCCTTATATAAAGGCTGTAAATGCATGGGTTTCCATAAAGGCCTACTCTCTATATTATTAAATTCTAATTTTTTTCTTAAAATATTTGAATTTATATTCTTAAATTTTGATTCATCAATTAAAATAGTGGTTAACCACCTATTGCTGTAAAAACTATTGGGTTCTTCTTGAAAACTTACACCATCAATTGATGAAAGAAGACTAAAATAAAAATTATAATTATCTCTTCTTAATTTAATCCATTTATCAAGAACTTTCAGTTGGCCAATGCCTATAGCAGCTGAAATATTTGAAATTCTATAATTAAAACCAATTTCTCTGTGCTCATAATGATCACAATTTTCTTTTGCTTGGGTAGCTAAAAATTTTGCTTTCTCAATTAATCTTTGATTTGAGGAAATAATTGCACCACCTCCAGATGTAGTTATGATCTTATTCCCATTAAAACTTAAAATACCCAAGTTACCAAAACTACCACAAAAAGTATTTTCGATTTTAGATCCTAATGACTCTGCAGCGTCCTCTATAATTGGTATGTTAAATTTTTTTGACAATTGTAATATATCACTGATTTTACAAGGCATTCCATATAAATTAACAACAATAATTGCTTTTGGTTTCTTACCTATTTTAATATATTTTTTAATTGCGGTTTCTAGAGCTTCAGGACAAATATTCCAGGTTTGAATTTCAGAATCAATAAATACCGGAATTGCGTTTAAATATTTTATTGGATTTACTGATCCAACAAATGTAAAAGATTGACATAACACTATATCACTTTCAGAGATTCCAAGAAGATTTAAAGCTAAATGAATTGCAGATGTCCCTGATTGTAGTGCTGCTACATGTTTTTTGTGATGTATTTTTGATAATTCCGATTCAAAGTTTTTAATGTGTGGACCAACGGGTGCTATCCAATTTAAATCAAAGGCATTTTGAATTTGATTTATTTCTTCACCACCCATGTGCGGAGTTGACAATAATATTCTCTTATCATGCATCCTTTGAGTAAACTTTTGCTGGATTACCAAATACAGTCATCCCATCTGGAATGTCAGAGAGGACTATAGATCCTGCTCCAACTGTAACATTTTCTCCAATTTTAATATTTTGGATAATAGTTGATCCTGCCCCAATTAAAGTGTTTGAACCAACTGATACATTACCACATAAAATTGAACCAGGAGCTATATGAACAAAATCACCCAATCTACAATCATGATCAACAGAACTATTTGTATTAATTATACAATGATTACCGATTGACGCTCCTCTTTGAACAATTGATTGGTGTAAAATTACTGATCCTTCCCCTATGTCTGTTAATTTATCAACTTTACTTGAGTGATTAATTATTTTACCAAAATTGTGTTTTACTATTGAAGCAACTTTATTTCTTTTTAAATTATCTCCAATTGCAATAATTATTTTAGCCTCGGGAAAAATTCCTGATTGATAATTACCTATTACTGGAATACTATCTAATATTGTTTTAGATTTGTCAAGATCAAAAATACCTACAACATTAGTTTTAGAATAATCAATTGAACTTAGTATAACTCTGGCATGACCCCCAGCGCCAATAATTAAATATTTAGTTTTTTCCATTAAACTTTTCTACTGAATTGTTACCATAATTATTAATTTCTTTAATTTTAAAAACTTTAAAAATTGTTTTAAACAGAATATTTAAATCTAAAGCCAAACTTTGGCTTTTTACATATTTAACATCTAATTCAAGTTTTTCTTTCCAACTTATTAAATTTCTCCCACTAACTTGAGCTAAACCTGTCATCCCAGGTTTAACCTTATGTCTTTTTTTTTGTTGTTTATTATATAAAGATAAGTATTCTGGTAATAATGGTCTTGGCCCAACTAAACTCATATCTCCTATAAATACATTAATTAGTTGGGGTATTTCATCAAGTGAAACTTTTCTTATTATTCCTCCAATTTTTGTGAGCCGAAATTCATCACTCATTAACTCCCCCATAATGTTTTTGTTGTCATTCATGGTTTTAAATTTAATAATAACAAAAAGTTTTTCGTTTAAACCAGGACGCCTTTGTAAAAAAAATGGGGATCCTTTAAAATTTATTATTAAAATTAAACTAATAAATAAAAATAAAGGAGATATCAGAATTAATAAAAATGCAGAAAATATGGTATCAAAAAAAAATTTAAAAACATTCTTATACATTTGATAATATTTTATATTCATTTCTGAGGGATTCCCAGATGGTTTTTTGATCAAAATTTTTTAAAATAATTTGTCTACTATTTTTTGATAATTTATTCCTTAAATCATCATCCCTGAATATCTTTAACATAGCTTTTTTTAATTCTCCAACATCTTTTTTAGAAATTAAAATTCCATTTACCCTGTTTTTTATAATCTCATTACACCCGTTTATATTGGAAACAATACAAGGTAGATTCATGGCTCCAGCTTGTAAAACAACATTAGGGAGACCCTCCCTGTAAGAAGGAAAAACAAAGCAATTAGAAATAGCTAAATATGGTCTTATATCTTTTTGATATCCTACAAAAAGTATATTTGGATTTGAATTTATTTCATCAATTACATCCTTTTTTAGTGGATCTAACTCATTCTCAAAATTTCCAACTAATAATAATTTAAATTTTTTATTTTTAAATAGAAGTCTTTTAAAAGCATAAACTAATTCATTAATGCCCTTATCTCTAACTAATCTGCCTACGTATAAAAAAATGAAATCTTTATTTTTAATTCCTAGATAGGATATTAAATGATTCTTTTTAGTTGCTTTTATTTTTAAAGGGTCAAAAAGACCTAAGTCTATTCCATTAGAGGATCCATTACACAAAACTTTTATCTTATTCTTTTTACAAAAATTATTATCAATGATAAATTTAAGTAGACCAAATGAATTTGAATAAACATTTGTAGCTAAAGCATAAGTAAAAATTTCCACATAATTTAGTAAAATTCTTTTTAACCCTTTTGATTCCATTAATGGTAACCCTCCAACAGTATGCATTCTAACAGGAGTTCTCGCTAAAAAAGAAGCCAACATTCCAACGATTCCTGCTTTTGGAGTTTGAGTATGAACAATTGTTGGTTTTTCTTTCACTAAATATCTGTAAAGCTTATAAGTTGCTATTATATCTTTAATGGGTGTTATTTTCCTTGTAAAAGGAATAAAAAAAACATTTACACCTTGTTGTTTTCCAATTTCCAATAGTTTCTCTTTCTGTGATGAAACAATAATGATATTGAAATAATTTTTAAAATATTTTGGCTGATTTTCTAATAATTTTTCTAATGAAATAGGGACCGTAGTAATTCTAATAATTTTAGTTTCCTTCATAAAAATTTAGATACCATTTTTGAAAACAAAAAAATGTCCATAATTGAAAACTATAATCATTTTTTTTTTCAATATGTAAATTAATTAATTTATTCAAATTCAAAAAATTAAAAATTTGTTGTTTTTCAATTATATTTTTTGAAGAAAAATATAATAATTCTTCTTTTAAAAATGTTCTTAACCAGTCTCCAACTGGAACTCCAAATCCTTTTTTTTGAAGATCTAAAAAATTTTTTGGAAAAAATTCTTTAAATGACTCTTTTAAAATATATTTTTTATTTAATCCTTTGATTAGATACCTCTCATTAATTTGAAGACTCATATTCCACAATTCTTTATTTAAAAAGGGAGATCTGCATTCAATTGAACTTAACATACTTGTTCTATCAACCTTAGTTAAAAGATCACCATCTAATGACAAAATCTTATCAATTTTTTTAAAATCATTTAAAAGTTTTGGTTTTTGAGGCATTATTTTATAAAAATAATCCCAACCTGAGTTATCTACAAACCTATCATTAAATATTTCTTGCATTAGGCCCTTACTATAACCTAGAGAAATTATATTAAAAAAAGTTTCTCCATTATAATTAACAGCATCTAAAAATTTTTTTGTTTTAAAGTTAAATCCCCTTTCATCTGATTTTAAAGGGAAAAATCTATGATGCCATTTTTTTATTGCATTATGGAAAATTTTTGGGACTATTTTGACATAATTTGAAACCATTTTAGTTGTTAAATATTTATTATAACCTCCAAAAATTTCATCTCCTCCATCTCCAGTAAGAGCTACTTTAAAATATTTTGATGTATTTTTAGCAAGTAAATAACTTGGTAATGCTGAGGAATCAGCAAATGGTTCGTCAAAATTCAATATTACTTCATTAATATCTCTTAACATATTTTTTTCTTCACAAATAATAGAATGATGATTACTCCCTACTATTTTAGAAACTATTTTTGCTTTGTTCGACTCATCAAATGATTTTTTTTGGAATCCAATAGAAAAGGTGTCAATCTTTGAACTACTATTTTTTGCTAAACAATAAGTTATAATTGAAGAATCAACCCCACCTGATAGAAATGATGTAATTGGAACATCTGACACTGTCCTACTTTTTACACTTGAAAAAATTGAATCCCTGACTAGGCTTTTTATTTGTTTTTTGCTTTCAAAATTATAATTCTTAAAATTATGCTTAACCTGATTTTTTTCGATTTTATATGTTTTTAAATTTATTGATAAATAGTGATTAGGCTCTAATTTTTTTATACCTTCAAAAATCGAAAAAGGTGCTGGAATATAGGTTAATTTGAAAAATAAATTTAAACTTTTTTTACTAATTTGAGGCTTCTTAGTTAACACTGATAAAATAGATTTTAATTCAGAGGCCCAAATTATTGAATTATTATTGTCCAAATAGAATAAAGGTTTCTCACCAAAAAAGTCTCTGAATATTAAAATTCGTTTTTTATTAAGATCAATAATCGAAAAAGCATACATTCCATCCAACATGGAAAAAGATTTAATACCATAATTTTCATATAATTTTAAAATTACCTCAGTATCACTTTGAGTTTTAAATATAACTCCTTCTTTAACTAATTCAGCTCGTAACTTTTTATAATTATATATTTCTCCATTGAAAACTATGGAAATACTTTTATCTTTATTTTCCATTGGCTGATAACCATTTTCAATATCGATAATAGACAATCTTTGCATGCCCATAGAAATATTTTTATTGATTAAAAATCCCTGATCATCAGGCCCTCTGTGAATAACCATATTATTCATTTTAGTAATAATTGGTTCTAAATCCTGAGAATTTTTTTTATCTATATATCCATTAATTCCACACATTAAAAAATAAATTTTTTATATTCTTCAAAGGTTTTTTGAAAATTTAAATTTTGTTTTTGCTTTTTTATTTCAAGCTCAATCTCTGATTTTGTAAATTTTTTTTTCATAAATTTTTCTAGTTCAGTTTCAAAACTCATCTCATTATCCACTGTTTTTCCAAATTTATAATTTTCTAAAATTAAATGTGAATCACCTGCTTCAAAAGCTATGATTGGAGTTCCCGAAACCATAGCTTCTGGTAAAACATTGGGGTACCCCTCTCCACTCAAACTAGTAAATAATAAACATTTAGAACTTTTATACAAACTAAAAATGTTTTTAACATCTCCCCGTAATTCTACTTTGTTCCTAATTGAGATAGGAATATTTTCATTAACCCACCCATAACCAGCAATAATTAATTTAAAATCTTCATTTTTAAAAAGAATTTTTTTTGAAATTCTTAATAATCTGTTAATTCCTTTTTGTTTATTATACCTGCCAACAAAAAGAACATAATTTTTTGGTAATTTAAATTCATTTTCATTTTCAAAGTATTTTTTTGCAAGTCTGTTTTGAATGACAACGGAATTAGTTTTATTAAAAAAATAAGCTTCATGAACTTTTTTTGATTTATATGAACAATAAATAATTCTTGGATTCAGAAATTTTGATAAAACTCCAAAAAATAATAAACCCATTTTTTGGTAAAATTGAAAAAATCTAAAATTAGAATTTCTTACATTCCAAACTATTGGGTTTGACAAATTAAATTTTACTTTATAACTATAAACTAAAAAAAAAGACCTATACATCCAACCAATTAAAGTTGAATTTTGGTTTGATTTTAGAATTTGAAATGCCCTTTTCTTATTCTTTTTTAAATGGATTATTTCACAAAAAGGTTTTATTTTTTGATAATGAAAATCAGTATTACTCCCACTTATTGTAAATATATACTGCTTTATTTTGATTTTATGAAATTCTTCAACAAGCCTAGCTAAGACTGTTTCAGCTCCACCATTTTCTAGAGTCGGAATAATATGTATTAATAAATTGGGGTTTTTCATAAATAATGAAAATCTCTTTCTTTATAAAATCCCTTAATATCAAAAACAAGCCCATTTTTAATTAGATATTTTTTAGGGTCAATTTTTCTAAATTCATTATGCCCTACCGCGAGTATTATAATATCATATTTGAATGATTCATCTAATTTTTCTAAAGTCATAAAATCATTTTCTTCCTTAAACTCAGAATTATCAATCCATGGGTCAAAAACATCTACCTTGAATTCAATTTTTTTTAGTCTATTATAAACTTCAATGACTTTAGAATTTCTATAATCAGGACAATTCTCTTTAAAAGTGGCACCCAAAATTAGTACAGAACATTTTTTAATAGAGTCTCTTTTTTTTAAAAATAAAGTAAGAATCTCTTCAACAATGAATGATGGCATTAAATCGTTAATTTCCCTTCCAGATAAAATTACTTTTGGGTTATATCCAAGTTTTTTTGATTTATATGCCAAATAATATGGATCCACACCAATACAATGTCCTCCAACTAAACCAGGATAGAAATTTAAAAAATTCCATTTTGTATTTGCAGCTTTTAAGACCTCACCTGTATCTATTCCCATTTTATTAAATATGATTGATAATTCATTTACAAATGCAATATTAATGTCTCTTTGAGAATTTTCAATAACTTTAGCAGCCTCTGCAATTTTAATTGAAGGAGCTTTATATACACCTGCCTCAATAATTGAATTATATAATTTGGAAATGATTTCTAAAGTTTGTTTGTTTGAGCCTGAAACAACTTTAATAATTTTATTTAATGTATGATTCTTATCGCCTGGGTTAATTCTTTCAGGGCTATATCCAACAAAAAATTCTTTATTGAATTTTAATTTTGATCCACCTTCTAATATTGGAACACAAATTTCCTCTGTCAATCCCGGATAAACTGTAGACTCAAAAATTACAATATCATCTTTTTTTAAAATTTCAGAGAGTATTAATGTTGCTTCAGTAATTGGATTTAAATTAGGAGTTTTGTCCTCATTAACAGGAGTAGGAACAGTAACTATATAAATATTACAGTTTTTTAAATCTTGAATATGGTTTGTTATAGATAAATTTTTTAAATTTTTTTTTAAACTTTTACTTTCTAATTCATTTGTTCTGTCTATCCCTCCTTTAAGTTCATTAAGTCTTTTTTTGTCTATATCGTAACCTAAAGTTAAATATTTTTTTGAAAAAGCTACTGCTAGTGGGAGACCAACATAACCCATACCTATAATACCTATTGAAAACTTTCTCATAATAATTTGATTTTATAATAATTTAAATACCAATCTATAAAGTTTTCAATACCCGTTTTAATAGAAGTATCAGGACTATAATTAAAATCTTTGATTAAATCATCAATATTTGCATATGTATTTGGTACATCACCAGGTTGAATTTCCATAAAGTTTATTTTAAATTTCTTATTTAATGTCTTCTCTATTATTTTGATGAAATCCATCAATTTTGTGGGATTATTATTTCCTATATTATAAATTTTGTATGAAGACATGGTTGGATTGTAAAAACTTTCTTCCTCTGGTCTTTCCGCAGGATTATTAATTACTTTAATAATTCCTTTTATAATATCATCAATGTATGTGAAATCCCTAGTCATGTTTCCATTATTATATACATTAATTTTTTCGTTTTTTAATAAAGAATTTACAAATAAAAATAATGCCATATCTGGTCTACCCCATGGCCCATAAACGGTAAAAAATCTCAGCCCGGTAATTCTTATGCCATATAAATGGGAATAAGTATGTGCCACTAATTCATTAGATTTTTTAGTGGCAGCATATAACGATAACGGATGATCTACCCTATCACTAGTTGAAAAAGGCAATTTAGAGTTTGCTCCGTAAACTGAAGAGCTTGATGCAAAGCTAAAATTATCTACTTCAAAATCTTTACATAAATCAATAATATTTTGAAATCCAACTATATTACTTTTTATATAAGCTTTAGGATTTGTTAGAGAATATCTTACTCCAGCTTGAGCAGCTAGGTGACATACAGCTTCAAATTTTTCAAATGAAAAAATTTTCTTTAATTTATTTTCATCTTCTAAATTACATTTATAAAATCTATAATTACCATCATCAGAATCCACGAAAGAATCTTTATTTAATTTATTAATATTTATCCCTTTTGATAAAAGTCTGTCAATTTTAAGTTGAGAGTCATAGTAATTATTCAAATTATCTAATCCAACAACTGAAAATCCTTGTTTTAAAAGACTTTTAGCTAAATGAAATCCTATAAATCCAGCAGAGCCAGTTACTAATATTTTCAAAATAAACTTATTTTAATTATTAAAGATAAATTTTTTGTTTCTTAAATATCACTATTTTATATATTGTATTATTCATAATTATAAGCCTTCAATAAATCCAATATATTTACCTTCAAATTTAAATATATACCATTTTAAGTTTTTAAATTTTAAAATATAATCATGAAAGAAACTATTGTCCTGAATGTCATCCATTATTAAAGTTGTTGAAGAATCAATATTATTTTTTAATAAATTTAAAGCATTTTTTCTACCAATATAACTTTTATCTGAATCATAATGGAAGATGTCAATTTTCTTGATTTTTTTAGAAATTATAGGAAGATTAATATTGTCCCCATCAATTAATAAATCCCAACTTTTTTTCAATTTTTCTGGAATAATAATCCCTATATATTTCTCAGGATTTGGTATTCTAAAATAAGGGAAATCACTACTATACAATCTACCCATTCCATTTCTTTCAATTGCTTTTAATATAGCATATGATGAATATCCTGCGGCAACTCCTGTTTCTATAATTACTTTTGGTTTTTTTAAACTGACTAGAAAATATAATAATGGATAAAATCCTCCCCCCCCAAGGTCATACTTTATTTTTTTTAATTTGGTATTAGCTTCAATTTTTATTTTTTCGCAAGCTTTTTTTGAATTTTCCCACAAATTAGGATCAATACCTTTTGCATAATCCTCAAATAAAATACAATTTGATTCTAACCAATTTAAGTTCTCACTGAAATTCAAAGTGCCTTGATGATCAAAAAATCTTAAAAAAAATTTTTTTATCATTATTATAAACCTTTTTGGCTTTATGGCTTGAGAAATAATATTAAATATTGTCATAATTAACTTAAAATAAATTTTATTTTTTTTCATCAATTTATTTACTCATACTTTTAATAAAAAAAGGGATTAATGTAAATTGATTTGTCACTATTAACTAAATTTTTTTTATTAAATTTTTGAAATTTTATTTCACTTAAATACTCTGAAACTACTTTGTCATTAAAATCAATTTTTTTTGAATAAAAAATTTCAGATGATTTATTTTGAGGATGCTTTTCAAAAGAATCAATTCTTTTACTTTTAATCATTTCTACGATACCCTTGTGAGCACTTAACACTGAACGCATTGAAAAATCAAATATATTTTCTTCATACTGAGGTAAACAATGAAATAAAATTGGTCCAGAATCTAAACCTTTAGAAAGCATATGAATAGTTGACCCTATCAAACTAAAATCTCCATTATAAGAAGCCCAAAAATTACAAGAACTTCCTCGATAATATGGTGAAACTCCCATATGAATATTATATGCTTTTTTATCTATTAAAAAATCAACTAATGGACTTTTGATATAACTAGTTCCAAAAACAATATATTTATCAGAATGTAAACCTTCACTAATTAAATTTAGTTTTAAATTATTTAAATCTCCTGATTTTATTATTATTGGCTTTACATTTGAAGGAAGAAAAGTTATATCCCCAAAAAATTTTTTTTCAGAGTTTCTTACTTTTTCAAAGTACTCATTCATCACAATAGAATTATTAAAAAAGTCTTTAATCTTACCCGGAAATATTGTAGTTACTTCAATTACTGCATAAACTGTTTTTGAGATTTTTGAAAGCTCTTTAATAAGTGACAAATGCCTTGGTTGATTTGAAGTAAAAATAGTAATTGTCATAAGTTTAAATTTTGTATTAAAATTGAATGGTCTATTCTCGGTAATTCAAGTTTAGAAATAAATCCCTCTTTCATGTTTGCTCTGAAACCAATTTTAATTCTTAAATCATTTAAAATTTCTAAGGTCAAATTATTATATGAATTACATGGATGAGAAACACAAAATATACTTTCATTAATCATATCGGTTAAAATATTATAATTAGTTAAATACTCATTTTTCTGTTTTTTTAAGCTTAAAGATTTCATCATAGTGGGATGAGAGTGAGAGTGAAGACCAATAAAGTGATTTTTTTTATTTAAATTTTTTATATGGTTTTCTCCCATCCATAAATTTTTACATTTTTCATCAATATTAAATTTTGTTTTTTTAATTAATCTATCCATTACACGATAATATCTTTTTGGC
>CESF01099914.1_pt1 | contig 13081 bp, 14 predicted proteins | sample 356331 | NCBI WGS metagenome assembly CESF01 (sample SAMEA2621779, study PRJEB7988) | marine metagenome | biome: marine biome (ENVO:00000447); feature: surface water layer (ENVO:00002042); material: "saline water (ENVO:00002010), including plankton (ENVO:xxxxxxxx)" | depth 5 m
TTTTAGATTATATTATACTTATCCACAGAAGAAATAAATCAACAAATCTGTGTAAAAATTGTGGATAAGTTATGTAAAAATATGTGATAAAGTAGCTATTGACAAACATCTTCTATAGAAGTAATGTCGCCTGCAGTATATAAAGGATTAATTAAGATGAAAAGAACATACCAACCAAGCAAAATTAAAAGAAAAAGAACACACGGCTTTCGATCAAGAATGAGCACAAGTGGCGGACGAGCAGTTATAAACGCGAGAAGAGCAAAAGGAAGAAAACGCCTTTCTGCATAATACTATTAAGCAAAATACCTTTAAAACCAAAGTAATGCGTCTAAATAACCCGCAGGATTTTAGAAGATGTTTTTTAAAAGGTAAAAGAATAAAAAACGAGGCTTTTGTTTTGCATTATGTTGAAAACAACGTTCCATCGGCAAGATTAGGCGTAAATATCGCAAAAAAGAAGATAAGAAAAGCTGTTGATAGAAATAAAATAAAAAGAATAGCAAGAGAAGCATTTAGAAAACAAAAATTTGAAGGTATCGACATAGTCTTAATTTTAAAAAATGAGAAAATTTTTGAAAAGACAAGTTACAATGTCCTTATAAACGAAATATTTAATGAGCTTATAATGAAATGACATATTTATTAGTAAAGTTAATAAGATTTTATCAGTTATTTCTAAGCCCTTTTGTTGGGCAAAACTGCAGATTTTCTCCAACATGTTCAAATTATGCTATGGAGGCAATTTTAAAACATGGTTGTTTAAAAGGAGTTGCTTTGGCTTCCAAAAGAATATGTAGGTGTCATCCTTGGTCTTCAGGCGGAATTGATGAGGTTCCAAAGAAATTATGAATAATAGATTTTTATTATATATAGCTTTTTCGCTAGTTTTATTTATGATTTGGCAACAATGGCAAATAGAGCAATCGCCACAACAAAAAAATAATATTTCTATAGAGCAAAATCAAAGCCCAGATCAGTATGAAAAACCCTTGGCTTCAGGCGACTTGCCAGACGAAGCAGAAATTAAAGAAAACTCAAAGTCTTTAAGTATTAAAAAACAAAAACCTCAAAACAGAGTAAGTAATTCTGGAGAAAACATTACGCTTTCAAATAGCGATGTTAAAGTTTCCGTAAACACAATTGGCGGAACTATAAATAAAGTTCAATTGCTGAACTATTTTGAAACAACAGAGCCAAACTCAGAAAATATTAGTCTCTTTGACAACAAAAAAGATTTTTATATTGGGCAGTCAGGTTTGTTGCATGATAAAAGCACTGAGACTAATGCAGACGGCAAAAAATTAGCCCCAAATCATCATGATTTATTTTTAGTAAAAAGTAAAAGCAATAGCAGTGTTATTTTGGAATGGAAAAATAAAAATATTACAGTCTTGAAGAAGGTTTATTTAGACAGCGATGGATACAAAATCAATATTGAAAATACTGTAATAAACAATACAAATAAAGCTTGGGTGGGAAGACAATATAGACAAATTAGAAGAAAAAGTTTGGGAGAAGGCAGATCATGGGTTACGCCGACATTTACTGGTAGTGCTTATTATGACGGAAAATACAACAAGCTTTCATATGACGAGATATCTGAAAGTAAACCAAAATTTAATGTTCAAGGTGGCTGGGTGGCAATGATGGAACATTATTTTGTTTCTTCCTGGTTTTTCTCGAAGGCAGAAAATAATCTATTTTATACAAAAGAAATCTTTGTTGATAATGACAGAAGAGATTACATTATTGGCGCAAGGTCTGAAGCCTCTATCGTTCAACCAAATGAAAAAAGTATTTTAAAATCTAGTTTGTATGTCGGACCAAAACTGCAAAAAGAACTTGAAAAAATTTCGGATGGCCTTGAACTTACAATTGATTATGGTGTACTTACTTTTATTTCAAAACCCTTGTTCTGGCTGCTGGATAAAATATTTTCTTTTGTAGGGAATTGGGGTTGGTCGATTATATTATTGACTCTTCTTATAAAATTAGCTTTTTATAAGCTTTCTGAGACAAGCTATAAATCTATGGCTAAGATGAAACAGTTTTCACCAAAAATTCAAAGTATAAGAGAGAGGTATGGGAGCGACAGGCAAAAAATGAATCAAGCAATGATGGATATGTATAGACAAGAAAAGATAAATCCACTTGGAGGATGTTGGCCTATCTTAATACAAATTCCAGTTTTTATAGCGTTATACTGGGTTTTGTTAGAAAGTGTTGAGTTAAGGCAAGCAAACTTTATTTTGTGGATAGATGATCTTTCTGCAAAAGATCCTTATTATGTTTTACCTCTTATAATGGGGGCCTCAATGTATTTTCAACAAAAACTCAACCCTGCGCCACCTGACCCAATGCAAGCAAAAGTAATGCAAATGTTGCCAATCATTTTTACAGCTTTTTTCGCGTTTTTCCCATCCGGCCTTGTTCTTTATTGGGTTGTTAATAACTTGCTATCTATTGCACAGCAATGGAAAATAACAAAGACAATAACATCTAAGTAATTTTAAAGTGAAAGAGAAAGATACGATTGTAAGTATTGCTACTCCCATGGGAACAGGAGCGCTGTCTATAATAAGATGCTCTGGTGACGAAGTATCAAAGATTATAGATATTTTTTTAAAAAAAAAATTGTCGCCTAGACATGCTCATTACATAAATTTTAAGAACAAAGATAATATTGTTGTTGATGACATAATTGCAATATTTTACGATTCGCCAAAATCCTATACGGGCGAAAATATGCTCGAAATTATTTGTCACGGTGGCCCAGTAATATACCAGCTCATTATAGATGAAATATTAAAACTTGAAGACTGTCGTCTTGCAAAAGCTGGAGAATTTAGTGAAAGAGCTTTTTTAAATAATAAAATTAGCATAACTCAAGCGGAGTCGATAAGCGCCTTGATTAATGCAAAAACAAAAGAAGCTGCTATTGCAGCAAGAGAGTCTATGTCAGGAAAAATTACCCAAGATATTCAAAAAATTGATAGCTCTATACTTAATGCCAGAGTTCAAGTAGAAGCGCTTTTAGATTTTTCGGAAGAAGATATTGAGACAGAAGGACTGGTAAAAATAGGCAATCAACTAAAAAAATGTAAAGATGAAATTTTAGGCATTACGGACAAATTAGAAAAAAATAGGCTTTTATTTGAAACTAGTAAAATCACTGTTCTTGGAAAACCAAATACTGGTAAATCTTCTTTGATCAATTATTTAGCTGATGATGACGTGTCAATTGTAAATAATGAAGCCGGAACCACAAGAGATGTTGTATCTAAATTATTAAATTTTTCCGGAGTACCGGTAACTATATATGATACCGCCGGAATTAGAGAAACTAGCGATTGCATAGAAAAAGAAGGAAAAGAAAAAGCTTTTAAGCAAGCCCATTCTTCGGATATGATTTTATATTTATATGATGCACAAATTGGAATAGATAAAGACGACTTAGAAATACTCGATACGTTGAAAATAACAAACCCAAATATACTTGTAATAGCTAACAAGATTGACCAAGTTGAGAAAAAAAACTTAGAAAATATTTGCCGATACCAATCAAATGATTTATTAATCTCGATTTTAGATGAAAGAAATATAATTGAATTAAAAGAAAGTATAATTTCATATTTAAAAAAATCTATCAAAAATTCTTCGCCAGGGTTATATAATATTGAAAATGTGAAACATTTAAATAGGGCATTTAAAGAGATAAATCAAATTAATTTGTCTTTAGGAGAATTAGAGATTACTGCTGAATATCTAAAAAAAGCACAAAAATATATTTCAATGGTTTTAGACAATGACAACGACGACCGAGTTTTGAGCGGAATATTTTCAAATTTTTGTATCGGAAAGTAATATAATAATTTTATGAAAAAGTATGAAGTAATTGTTATAGGCGGTGGGCATGCAGGAACAGAGGCCTCTTTGGCTAGCGCGAGATGCGGTAGTAACACACTATTGGTAACTCAAAATTTTAATACAATAGGACAAATGAGCTGCAATCCATCTATTGGAGGAATCGGCAAAGGACATCTTGCGAAAGAGGTAGACGCCTTAGGTGGGGTTATGGCAAGAGCAGCAGATGCTTCAGGTATACATTTCAGAACTTTAAATAAAAAAAAAGGTCCAGCGGTTTGGGCAACTAGATCTCAGGCAGACAGAGATTTATATAAAGCTTATATTCAAAAGAAAATCAAAGGACAAAAGTTTCTTGATGTATTAGATGGAGAAGTTGTAGATATAATTATTAAAAATAATGAGATTACTGGAATCGAATTAGGTGATGGGGCTAAAATCGAGACAAGCAATGTTATTTTAACTGCGGGCACATTTTTATCTGGGATGATTCATATCGGAGATAAAATGATTTCGGCAGGCAGGATTGGAGAAAAAGCATCAAATAAATTAGCAAATAGAATGAAAGACTTAGATTTAATGATGGGTCGTTTGAAAACTGGCACCCCGCCTAGACTAGATGGCCTTTCAATTAATTTCAAAAAATTAATAGAACAACCTGGCGATAACCCTAGACCGGTTTTTTCTTTTACTGGAAGCTCTTCTGATCATCCAGATCAGGTCAAGTGCTACATAGCAAGAACAAATGAAAAGACCCATGAATATATTAGGCAGTCATTAGATAAATCTCCGCTTTTTAATGGCGTTATAACTGGTAAAGGACCAAGATATTGTCCTTCTATAGAAGATAAGGTTACAAGGTTTTCAGAAAAGACATCGCATCAAATATTTCTGGAGCCTGAGGGTTTAAATACAAACCTAATTTATCCAAATGGAATTTCTACAAGTTTGCCTGAAAAAGATCAGGAAAAATTTATTAGGTCAATTGAAGGCCTTGAAAAAGTTAATATCCAAAAATATGGTTATGCTATTGAGTACGATTTTTTTGACCCTAGAGAATTAACAGCATTTTTAGAAAATAAAAAAATTAAAGGTTTTTTTATGGCGGGACAAATTAATGGAACTACAGGATATGAAGAGGCAGCTGCTCAAGGAATAGTTGCGGGCATAAATGCTTCTCTAAAATCTCAAGAAAGGGATATGTGGTCACCCTCAAGAGAAAATTCATACATAGGGGTGATGATAGATGACTTAATAACCCAGGGCGCACCTGAACCTTATAGAATGTTTACAAGTAGAGCGGAACATAGACTATATTTAAGAGAAGACAATGCAGATAAAAGGTTAACGACTATTGGCTGGGAACTCGGCTCTGTGAATGAAGAAAGATTTAATATGTTTAATAAAAAACAGGAAGAAATAGACAAAGAAATGGAAAGACTATTAGACCTGAAGTTTATTGAAAACGAAAAAACAATTTCTGCAAAAGAATTTTTAAAAAGACCTAACAACACATACAAAAGCTTAAAGGGATACGTAAAAAATTATACTTTTGCCGAAAATCATGTAGGCGTGAATTGTGCCATTAGAATTAAGTACGAAGGCTATATTGAGAGACAAAATAATGAAATTAAAAGAAATAAAAAAGACGAGGAAATGGAGCTTCCTTCGAAAATCAATTACTCTTTGATTGAAGCGTTATCTATAGAAGCAAGAGAAAACCTCACTATCGCACGCCCACAGAATTTGAGGCAGGCATCACGTGTTCCAGGAGTAACGCCAGCAGCTATTTCTATATTAAAAGTACAGATAAAGGCCATAAATAGTAATAAAAAGAAAATGGCTAATCATGGAAAATAAAAGTGTAAAAAACATTTTTAAAAAAGAACTAATAAAACATTCATGCATAAATGATGCGGAAATAAAATTATTAAAATTTTGTGATTATATAAAAAAATCCAACAAACTTTATAACCTAACATCAATAAAAGAAATTGAAGACATGCTTATAAAACATGTCCTAGACAGTCTTTCTATAAAAAAATTCATTAAGGGAAATAATATTTTAGATATTGGTACAGGCGCAGGTCTTCCAGGGATACCTTTAGCTATAACGTTACCTGATTATAAGTTTTCGCTATTAGATTCAAATAACAAAAAAATTATTTTTTTGAACCACGTTAAGATAAATCTAAATATCATTAATATAGATTTACTGCACAAAAGAATAGAAAGTTTAGACTCCAACAATCTCTTTGATACAGTGGTTTGCAGGTCCTATGCCTCTTTAGTCAAAATATATTCTAATTCTTCAAAGCATCTAAACAAAGATGGTATCATCGTTGCCATGAAAGGAAAATTTCCTAAAGAAGAGATAAATGAATTAGAAGGATTAAAAGAGGATATAGTTATAAATATTGAAAGACTAAATGTAGCCGGATTATCAGCTGACAGACATGCTGTTATAATACAAAAAAAACAATAGGCGGGAATTTGAGTAAAATTTATTCTATTTGCAATCAGAAAGGTGGTGTTGGCAAAACAACAACTAGCGTAAATTTATCTGCAGCTTTATCGCTTAATAGTAAAAAAGTTTTATTAATTGATATGGATCCTCAGGGTAATGCCACTATGGGTTCTGGCGTGAGCAAGTATGATCTAGAATTTTCCTTAGCAGATTTGCTTTTAGGAGATAATCAAAAAATTAACGAAGTAATGCGTCTTGCTGAAGAAGGTTTTGACTTATTGCCATCAAATCAAGCTCTAACATTCGCAGAAGTAAAGTTATTAGAATTTAATAATCGCGAACTTATCCTAAAAAATATTATAAATAAATTAGAAAAAAAATATGAGTTTATTATTATCGATTGCCCGCCATCTTTAAATATTTTAACTGTAAATGCTTTAGCTGCTTCAGATGCTGTTATTATACCTACACAGTGTGAATATTATGCACTTGAAGGACTTACAGCATTGATAGAAACAATCGATAAGATTAAAATGTCAGTAAACAAAAGTTTAAATATTGGTGGTATTTTGAGAACAATGTATGATCCAAGAAATAATTTGGCTCAAGATGTTTCTTCGGAGTTAGAAAGCCATTTTGGCAAAGATGTTTTAAATACTATTATACCAAGGAATGTAAGCTTGGCCGAAGCACCAAGCCATGGGTCTTCAATTATAACTTATGATAAGGGTTCAAAAGGTTCAATGTCATATTTAGCTTTAGCTGGCGAACTAGTAAAATTATCGAAATAGGAAATTAATAAATGGCTAAAAAAAAAGGTGGGCTAGGTAACAAAGGAGTTGAAGTTCTTTTAAGCTCTTCAGGAGCTAATAAAATATCATCAGAAAAAATATCTCTTGATATAGAAATATCATTAATTAAAACCAGTCCGTACCAACCAAGAACAAATTTTGATGAAGATAATCTAAAGTCTTTAATTGAGTCAATTAGAGAACAAGGAGTTATTCAGCCTGTTTTGGTAAGAAAATCCAAGGGAGATAAATTTGAACTTATTGCTGGGGAAAGAAGATTGAGAGCAGTTAAAATACTAGGTTATGAAAAGATTCCTGCTGTTATCAAGACAATCTCTGATGAGTCTGCCGCAGTCTATGCTCTTTTGGAAAATGTACAACGAGAAAATCTTGATCCTATTGAAGAGGCTTTAGGTTTTGAAAAACTGATAAAAAAATTTAATTTTACACAAGAAGCTCTTTCTAAAAAAACAGGCAAATCAAGATCACATATAGCAAATTTAATAAGATTATTGTCACTAGATAAATATGTAATTAATTTATTATCTTCAAAAAAAATTGATATGGGTCATGCTAGAGCTTTATTATCGTTAAGTCCCGCATCACAAAAAATATATGCAGACAAGGTAATTAGCCAAAAATTAACAGTAAGGGACATAGAGAAACTTGTAAATAGTGGCACGGTAAGCAAAAAAAGCGTAAAAGCGAAAAAAGACAAGCAAATTACCGAAATAGAAAACCAATTAAGAGAAAAACTGGGTGTTTTTGTAGATATTAACCATTCTCCTGTAAAGAAAAATGGCAAAATCACACTAAAATACAGTAATTTAGATGTTTTGGATGGTCTTTTAAAAAAACTTGGCTATAAAAAATAACTATTTTTATAGAAAATAAGCAAAAAAACGATAAAAATGAATATTTATATATTAAATTTATCAATATCGTTATTAAATATATTGATAAATTTGCACACTCTTAATATACTTCATACCCGAAGAGATTATGTTTCTTAGAAAAATAGTATTTGAACTTTGTATATATACCTCAATAGCTTCGATTTTATGGTTTTTCTTTGATATTAATTTAGCGACCTCTTTTTTATGCGGAGCAAGTGTTAGTTTTTTGTCAAATACTTACTCGGCATATATGTTGCTTGTATATCAAGCAAAATCTATGAAAGAAGAAGCGAGACGATTTTACATAGCGGAATTTGGGAAATGGTCTATTTCAGTAATTTTATTTGCTTTAATATTCCTGTATGTAGATGTTGTAATGCCATTAGTTTTCTTTGGAGCATTTATTTTTTCAAATTTGTTAACAATTTTTTTTACAAAACTAAAAATTAGTAAATAATTATGGCTGCTGGCGCACAAACTGGTTCTGAATATATAAAACATCATTTGACAAATTGGACATTTGGCAAAGATCCAAGTGATGGCGTTTGGAAAATTGCAGAAACTGCTCAACAAGCTCAAGAAATGGGTTTTTATGCAATTCATCTAGACTCAATGGGTTGGTCAGTTGCATTAGGTTTTATTTTTATATTACTTTTTAGTTTTGTAGGTAAAAAGGCCACAACAGGTGTGCCTGGCGGACTGCAAAATTCTATAGAAATAATAATAGAATTTATTGATACCAATGTTAAGGATACTTTTTCTCATACAAATAAATTAATTGCTCCAATGGCTTTAACAGCATTTGTCTGGGTACTACTTATGAATCTAATGGATTTAGTTCCGGTTGATTTTATACCTCAAATAGCAACTTTTATTGGTGTTAATTTTTATGATATGGATCCCCATCATGTTTATTTTAAGATTGTTCCAACCACCGATCCAAATGTAACCATGGGAATGTCATTGTCTGTATTTTTCCTTGCTCTTTTTTATAGTGTAAAAAATAAAGGCGTTGGTGGCTTCGTAGGAGAGCTAACATTGCACCCGTTCACATCAAAGAATTTTTTAATAAAGCTAATCTTGATTCCAATCAACTTATTCTTGGAAGGAGTGTCTTTATTAGCAAAACCAATTTCACATGGTTTGAGACTGTTTGGTAATTTATATGCAGGTGAAATGATTTTCATTTTGATTGCATTATTACCATTATACGCGCAATGGACACTATCAGTTCCTTGGGCGATTTTTCATATTTTAGTAATTGTTCTTCAGGCATTCATATTTATGGTTCTTATGGTGGTGTATATGAATATGGCTCATGATACTGGAGATCATTAGGTATTTTTTTTTAATGACAATATAAATAAGTAGAGGGTAACTATGGAAGCAAATGGATTAATATATATAGCGGGAGCATTAATGATGGGTTTAGGTGCTTTGGGAGCTGCGATTGGAATTGGTAATTTAGGCGGAAAATACATGGAAGGTATTGCAAGACAGCCAGAATTAATACCAATGTTAAGAACACAAATGTTTATTGTACTTGGATTAGTAGACGCGGTACCAATGATATCAGTAGGTATAGCATTCTATTTATTATTTGCGGTAGCTTAATTTTAAGAAGCAACAGGAGCTAAAATTGAACATTAATTTAACTTTAATAGGCCAAGCAATTTCTTTTGCAATTTTCGTGTGGTTTTGCATGAAATATGTATGGCCTCCAATTACATCTGCTTTAGATCAAAGAAAAAAAACTATCTCTGATGGTTTGTCAGCAGCAGAACTTGGGCAACAAGCATTGGAGAAAGCTAAAATAGAAGTTGATTCTAAAATATCTGAAGCGAAGTCAGAAGCAAAAAATATTGTATCAATGGCTGAAAAAAGACAAGGTGATATTTTAGATGAAGCAAATGTTAAGGCTGCAGAAGAAACTTCAAAAAAATTAAAACTTGCAGAGCAAGAAGTTGAGCAGCTTGCAATGAGATTAAAAGAATCTTTAAAAAAAGATGTTTCAAAACTCGTTGTTGAAGGAGCAGAGATGATATTAAAAAAAGAGATTGATAAACAGGTTCATGATAAAGCAATCAAAGATTTGGTAACTAAAATATAAATTTATGTCTGAATTATTAACAACAGCAAGACCATATGCTAAAGCACTTTTCAAAAGTGCAAAAGAAAAAAATATGCTTGAGCAATATTCTGGTGTTTTGAATAATTTAAATGTAGTTGTTAATGAGCCAAATATAAAAAAAATTTTACTAAATGACTCTTTTGATAATAAATATAAAGCAAATGTTTTATCAGAAATTTTAAAAGATGTTTTAGACGAAAATTTTTCAAGATTTATAACTTTGCTAACTGAAAATAACAGGCTTTTCGTTGTTTCTGAAATAATGGATTTGTATGAAACTTATTTGCAAGAAGAAAAAAGCCTAAAAGTAGCAAAAATAGAAACAGCATTTGAGTTAAATAACGATCAGTTAGAATCAATAAAAACAGCATTAGAAAATAAGTTTAAAAAGAAGATTGAGGTAGAACAAAACATAGATACAACTCTGTTAGCAGGAGCTGTTGTAAGGGTAGATGATTTGGTAATAGATGGTTCACTTAGAGAGCAATTGAGAAAATTAGAATCTCAATTAAATTGAAACAATAGAGGTAAAGAATAATGCAACTTAGTCCAACAGAAATTAGTGATTTAATAAAAAAAAGAATTGAGGGGTCAGACCTTTCTGCAGAAGCCAAGACAGAAGGAACAATTGTCGCTGTAACAGATGGTATTGTTAGAATTCATGGCTTGTCAGATGTGATGGCTGGTGAAATGATAGAATTCCCAAATAATACTTATGGCTTGGCACTTAACCTAGAAAGAGATTCGGTTGGAGCAGTTATATTAGGTGATTACCAGCATTTGTCTGAAGGCGATACAGCAAAGTGTACAGGCAAAATTCTCGAAGTTCCCGTTGGTGAATCTTTAATGGGCAGAGTTGTAAATTCTTTAGGTGCACCAATAGATGGTAAAGGTGAAATTATTGCTAAGGAATTCTCGCCAATAGAAAAAATTGCTCCTGGCGTAATTCAGAGACAATCTGTAGATCAGCCCGTTCAAACAGGACTAAAATCAATTGATTCAATGGTTCCAATCGGAAGAGGCCAAAGAGAATTGATTATTGGAGATAGGCAAACTGGTAAAACCGCTATCGCTATAGATACAATTATTAATCAAAAAGGTACAGGGGTTAAATGTATTTACGTTGCGATTGGTCAAAAAGCATCTTCTGTCTCTAATGTTGTAAAAAAACTAGAAGAGCATGGCGCCTTAGAACATACTATAGTTGTTGCTTCAACTGCATCTGAATCTGCAGCAATGCAATATATTGCGCCATACGCTGGATGTTCTATGGGGGAATATTTCAGGGATAAGGGTGAAGACGCGTTAATAATTTATGATGACTTAAGCAAGCAAGCTGTTGCTTACAGACAAGTATCACTATTATTAAAAAGACCTCCTGGAAGAGAAGCATATCCGGGTGACGTGTTTTATTTACATTCAAGATTGTTAGAAAGATCATCAAGAGTAAATGCTGAACACATAGAAAAAATTACAAATGGAAAAGTTAAAGGTAAGACAGGATCACTTACCGCTATGCCAATTATTGAAACACAAGCCGGTGACGTTTCTGCTTTCGTTCCAACAAATGTTATCTCTATAACAGATGGTCAAATATTCCTAGAAACAAATTTATTTAACTCTGGTCTAAGACCTGCTGTAGATGCTGGCCTTTCGGTTTCAAGAGTAGGTGGTGCCGCGCAAACAAAATTAATCAAAAAGCTTGGTGGTGGAGTTAGATTGGCATTAGCACAGTATAGAGAACTTGCAGCGTTTTCTCAGTTTGCATCTGATCTGGATGAGCAAACAAGAAAACAGTTAGAACGTGGAGAGAGAGTTATGGAACTTATGAAGCAAACTCAATATTCGCCACTTAATATATCTTCCATGGGTCTTGTATTATTTGCAGCAAATGAAGGATATTTAGATAACGTAGAAGTAAATAAAATTAAAGATTTTGAAAAAGCTTTACTAGGCTTTGCAATGTCTGAATATCAGAACTTTATGAATAGTATAGAAGAGTCAGGTGATTATAGTGACGAGATTGGAAATACTCTTAAAGAATTGTTAGAAAAATTTGTATCAACACAAACATGGTAAATTAGATGTCAGGCGGAAAAGAAATAAAAGGACAAATTTCTAGTATAAAAAATACTCAGAAAATTACCAAAGCCATGGAAATGGTGGCGGCAAGTAAAATGAAAAAAGCGCAAAGCAGAATGGCCGCTGCTAGGCCTTATGCAAAAATGATAAAGAATGTAGTAGGACACCTGGCTAGCGCTCACCCTGAATATAAGCATCCTTTTTTAGTAAAAAGAGAAAAAGTTAAACGAGTTGGTTTAATAATCATAAGCACCGATAGAGGTTTGTGTGGTGGGTTAAATACAAATTTATTTAAGCAAGCATTAAAACAAATTAATGAATGGAATAAAAATTCTGTAGAAGTTGATGTTTGTGCAATTGGTTCGAAAGCGGAGAAGTTTTTTAAAAGATTAAATGTAAATTTAGTTGCGCAAGTTTCTCACCTAGGAGATAGCCCAGAAATAAATGATGTTATTGGCTCAATAAAAATTATGCTAGATAATTTTACTGATGAAAAAATAGATGAACTGCATCTAGCAGAAAATAAGTTTGTAAATACAATGTCGCAAGAACCAGGCATAGTAAATTTACTACCTACAAACCCAGACATGGAAAAAGAGTTCTCGCATCATTGGGACTACATATATGAGCCAGACTCAAAAAGTGTAATTGATAATTTATTAATACGATATATTGAGTCGTTGGTTTACCAAGGAATTGTTGAAAATGTTGCATGTGAAATGTCAGCCAGAATGGTTGCAATGAAAAGTGCATCAGACAACGCTAGTAATTTAATAGATGAATTACAACTAATTTACAATAAGGCAAGACAAGCATCAATAACACAAGAACTTTCAGAAATCGTAGC
>CESF01138748.1_pt1 | contig 13064 bp, 7 predicted proteins | sample 356331 | NCBI WGS metagenome assembly CESF01 (sample SAMEA2621779, study PRJEB7988) | marine metagenome | biome: marine biome (ENVO:00000447); feature: surface water layer (ENVO:00002042); material: "saline water (ENVO:00002010), including plankton (ENVO:xxxxxxxx)" | depth 5 m
TCAAATATAAAAATCAAATATAAAAATCAAATATAAAAATCAAATATTTTAATGTTTTACAATAAAATATTTTAAAATACTTATTAATGACACGAAAGATAATAATTCCGCATATCCACCAGTTTTAAAACATCATTTCTATTATATTTACTATTTCTTATTACAATATACTTATACTGGCTTAATATATTTTTATCACTTAAATTATATATTTCACTATTCTTATTAAACATTAGAATATCTGTATCTGATATATATTTTTTTTTTGTTAACCAATCCATAAAAGACATATCGCTGTTTTCATTCAAATATTTATTATATAAATCAAAATAATAAATAAAATGTTTTGATTTTTTTCCTTTTACATAATCATTTGATGATAAAGAACAAATATTTTTAAAATTATCCATCGAAATATTATAAAAATTCAAAAGCTTATCCATATTGTACATAATAAATGTTTCTTTATGAATATTTATACATTTTATAATGTTTGTACAACCATACGCAAAGAGATCAGTATCTTCGCTCATACAGGCATGTACTTTCTTTTTTAAAACAAGTTCGGCGCATAATTCTTCTGCCTCGCCGTTTGCTATCATATATTTCATTCCACACATATCTAAACAGTTTTTAGCGTCAACGATATCCCACTTTGTTAGTTTAACCCTATCTCTATTCACTCGTCGGAGCTTTTTTTTTAGTATATCATCATCTTTATTTGTTTCTGTTTGTAATTTAATTAATTTATCATACTTTTTATTAGCTGCTATTCTACTTTTATTTCTTCTTTCATATTCAAATTTCTTTTCTTCTATATATTTACCATCAAATACAAATAAACATTGAATGTTATATTTATGCATTATTGAACATAATTTTGATAAATCTTCTATTAAACGATTATCTCCAAGAAATGTATATATATAATTATAGATATCAACGCATATCTTTTTCCCTCTTAATTTTTGAAAAGAATAAACATCGGCTGTTTTTCGCCAATCATTTTTAATGTACTTGTTTAATAGTTTAATACCCATTGAGTTAATAATAATTAATTTAATGTATTTGAAATCAATTTAATTATCGAATAAGCACATTCTCGCGTTAGTTATTAGTTTTTTGATGCTTTCATTATCATGCTGATATTTTTTAGAATTTATGTGGAATTTTTCTATGTGTTCTATCAATTGTATTAATAAATCTTCATTATAATGGTTTTTTGTTTTTTTTAATATTTTTCCAATATAATTATGTGTTTTTTCTGAATAAATTAAATTTTGGTTGTTTTTGTCAAACCAATTAATAAAACTTTCAGTATTGAATAGCCATACCATTTTTAATATATGGTAAGCGAATACATTTGTATCTTCCCTGTAAATAGATAAAGCTTTATTTTTGACTTTTTTTTCTTTGCTTATAATATCTGTATATTTTAATCCCATATAATCGAGAAATTTAATACATTGAAATATAGAAAACATTCTTTCAAATAAATTTAAAATTTTAAAATTATGTGTGAAATCTTCAAAATCTGTCTTATTTTTTAATAATTCATAAGACATTATTGTAGTATTTATTATATTAGCCCAAAATTCGGCATATGCTTCACCCAAATAAAATTTGCTATTCACATTAAACATTTTCAATACCTCATTTTTTAAATTTAAGGTTGTATTTAAACTAGAAAAATCATAACACATTGAATGTAGTAATTCATGTATTAATACTTTAAAACTTTCCTCGTCTCTATATAAAAAAATCTCTCCATTTTCTGAACAAGAAAAAGTAACAGCAGTATTAACATTATTTTCATTTACTATCATATTTTTTTTGTTTGGTAATTCTTTTTTTTTATCTGTTAAAAATAACAAAATATTAATAGCTTTTAACATTTCGTCTCTATGAAATAAAAGTAATAGATGAATCATTTTAATAATGCGTTCTATTTTTTTATTTAAATATTCGGTGCTGTATTTCTTTTCTGAAACAAAATGAATTTGAAAGTCGATGTTTTTAATTTGAAAATAGTATATTTCATTAAAATTTACCTTTTTAATTTCTTTGTGAATTATAGATGGTATGTAATTACCACTTTTAATTAATTTAAAGCGTTCTGAAAGATAAAATTTATCTTTAATAACAACAGACTCATTTTTTATTTTTCTTTTATATGAATCATAAAAATTATCCGACTGAATTAATTTTATATGAAATTTTTTAAGTTTATCTTCTATAGTATTTTTAGTTAAGACATCAATATTATCTTCGACTAAAGGAAAAAAATGATTTATAAAATCTAAAGAAGTTTTCGCTATTGACATTCTTATAATAATAATATAAAATAAATAATTATATAATTATTCTTCTTCTTTTTTTTGAGTTTCTTTAGATTCGCCGCCCCCCTCCTCTTCCTTATCTTCGCCGCTTTTTTCTGCTTTATCTTCGTCATTACGCAATGATATCTTCTCAAATCCTTCTTTATTTTTAAAACTTTCTCTTATTTCCATTGTATTATTAAATGTAACCAAACCAGCTTTTTTAAACATTTTTTTCTCGAGGTGAACCAGCTTAGCATCTTTTGTTTCCATTAAAACATTTTTAGAAAATTCGTCCTGCGAATATTTAGCTCTTTGTCCTGCTAACATAGCACTTACATTTTTTTCTTTTGTAAAGAAATTGGGATCTATTTTTAAAATAGTTGGGCGATATTTTTTTCCCATGAGTTTTCCAGCACGTCCGCCAACAGTCAATGCCATTTTTGGATTTTTACAAAATTCCGAATTACTATCTAGAGAGAATTTCCTATAAAACTCACGCCCAACCCTAACTTCTTCTTCATTATATTTTTCATCGCCTTCTTCGAGTTCATTATAATAATTATATTTACTCGCATGGTAATAATGTTCAACTGAAGCCCATTTTAGTCCATCCAATTCAAATAAAGGAACAATTTTTCCGTCTTTATCACTTTTAATATACATATTTGATAAAACCCTTCTCCAGTTTTTTATTTCACCAAGATTTTGAAATTTACTTTCATCTTCAATGCGCTCTCCTCCACCAGCCTTACCTTTACCGGGCGCCTTATCTTGAGAACCACTCCAGAATATAAATACTGTCGAGTCATTATACAAATCAGGTCTGTCAATATCTTTATTGACGGGACTTAACGCATCCATCTCGTCAATCATATCACCGTCTTCTCTTTTTGATTCCGATGGTTTAAGTTTAATTTTACTCGTCAATTTTTTCTGACTCTTTCTCATTGTTTTATTCATTACCTTGTTAAAAGCAGTTCTATCTATCTTTTTTTCTAAAGTTTTAAATGGTGCCGCAATAAAATCTTTATCATAAATACTATATTTTGATTTATTAAGGATATACTCATATATTGGCACTCCAAAACCACCAGAACTAATATTTATTTCCTCCACAAATATTTCCGAATATTTCAAGCTCATTATCTTTTTTTCAATCAAATTAATATTTTCAATATATATTTTTAAAGCATTCGTTAAAAGTATTTTTTCTTTAGTTTCACTTTTTCTATAATTTTCTAATGATTCTTTAAAAGTTTTTATAAGATTACCCAACTTACCATCTAATACTAAAGCTAATTTATCTCTATCTATATATGCTTCATCTCCTTTCATTATAACATCGTTATCATTTATATTTAATACATCATATTTAGATTTAGAATATTTACCTTGTTTTGCTTCGCCGCCATCTTCATCTAAAGTTGTAACCTGTTTAAGCAATAATAAATCATCTTGTTCTAAAAAATCTTTTAGCTTAACAAGGTTTTTACTCTGAACAAATAATTTCAATGTTTTTTCTTTCATAGCTTCATCTTGATAATCATTTTTTAAATTTTCAAATTCTGCTAAAATAACTTCTTCATTTTCTAAATTATATAAAAGTTTCAACTTATTTTGAATTATCTTTTCTTTTATCTTATCTAATTTTATTTTGTTTGTTTTAGAAAACAATTTATAATTTTCTATTTTTCCTTTTTGTATTTTTAAATTAAAACCACAATTTTTAGTAGCCTTACATTTAACTGATAAGAACCCATCTTTCATTGAAAAAATATTACCACCACTTTTATTACAATGAATACATTTCATATCAATCGCATTAAATAATTTTTTTTGTTCGTTTTTGTCTTTCGTTTTTTTTTTAATTTTCAGTTTTTTTTTATTTAATAATGTTTCATATTTATGCTTAAGCTTAAAATATAGTTCTATATCATTTGTTTCTTCACTCATAATATATTTTATATCTATTATTTTTTTTTAAATTTATACATTATAAAATTTTTCATGAAGTAATTCATAATCGCTTTCAAATTTAGGAAGATTTGTTATCATATCATTACGATGTTTTTCTTCCACTCTAATAACACGATGAACTTTATTTAACAAATAGTTTTGAACTTCTAATCTTTTTTTTTCTTTTGTTTCATCTGTTTCTTTATTCTTCTTTTTATAAATTAAGTAAAAAGCAACTATTAAAAGAAATAACAGCAGTAATGATACATTCATAAATATAATATTTTTAGTTATTCGCTGATTGTGACATTTTTTTAAATTCTCCGATAAAAAATATTTTGCCCCGGGTTCTATCAATAAAGGAGAACTCATTTATATTAATTAATGAAAATTTCAAAAAATATTATACTTATTATCTATAATAAGAATAATGATAGAAAAATCAGAAGAAAAAAGTTCTAGCGGTAGTTTTATGGCTATATTAATGGTTCCTTTATTTTTGTATTTTTTCGCAATATTTAAAACCTATATGGGTGGTATTAGTTTAATTGGTGATAAACTAGAAGACCCTATGGGTAAAATACCACTATTGACACTGGTATTTATGATTGTTTTATTTTTAATGATGTATTCCTTTAATGTTAAAGAAATGTCTAAACATTGTCCACCTGAAAGTAGGGGATTTGCTTTAAAATCTTTTCTTTACTCGTTTATTCCATTTGTATTTATAATGGGTACAATGGTTGTTATACTTAATATGATGCCAGGTTGGAAAGCGCCTTTTTCAAATACAATTGGATTTTTTATTGTCAAAAATGTTATTGCACGTAAATTATTTAAATTACAAAAATGGATAAAACTTAAAAATCCGGATAAAAATGATAGTACAGCAAGTTTAATTGAAAGATTTAATTCTATTAGCAATAGAACTTTTTTTGTAAATGAATTAACTCCTAGAAACTTTTTCCCCGCCCTTAAAAGTTTGGAAATAAGTTCAGAAGGTAAATGGGATTTTTTCCAAAAAGATATTGATATTGACCCTATTACAAAAAAACCACTAAATGTTGCGATAGCTTATAAATTATATCAAGCAATTGTTATTAAAGATATTATCTCCGAGTTTATTTGGTATTTCTTAGCCGCCATGCTTACATATTCTGTTTCACAATTATATATTTTAGGACATATATGCGATAGAGCAAGCGATGATGGAGGTACATCAAAATTACTAGCAGCACTTAATAAAGGAAAGAAATCAGCAGCTGATATGGCAAAAGAAACAACTGATGATTTAGAGGAAAGAACCAGTGAAGAGATTGAATGATTAATTTAAAATATTAATATAATTAATTAAATATTAATATTTACAATATTTAAAATCTATAATAAGGCAAATTTATATAGTAAAGTGTAAATAAATAACTAAATATGGCTAAAACAAATGTCATTAACCATATCGGAATAACTGTTTTTTTTCTAAATCCAATACCAAATTGTCTAAAACTACCATCTTCTTCATAGATAAATGCTGGTTTTAAGTTTTGAATAAATAAAAATGATAATAAAAATATAACAATTGATACCGATGTTGTATTTTTTCGAAGAAAATTTCTATACATAATAATTTATATTTAGATTATTTATATTAATATTTTCAATAATTAAATATTAATATTTACCATAATTCTTCTCCATCTCTTTCACCTTCATCTCTCATATCTAATTTTAAAGCTTCATTTTCTCTCATTTCTATAGCTTGTTCTTCTAAATGTTCCATCATATAAATATCTCTATTTTCCATAGTTACCTCGTCTATAACACCAGATTTCATTTCCGCTAGTATAATATTATCCATTTCCATTCTTTCTTTGTCATATTGATTTTCATCGTACTCAAATAAAGCTCTCGTCTGCCCCAAACCCCAGTTACCCAACTTATGATTTTTCATTACATTTTCTATTTCACGTCTTTCTTTTGACATATCTTTTAATCTCTCTGTGATAATTGATTTTTCTTTTACTTTAGATTTCATTATCGAATTCAATATATTTTCTCTAGACAAACTCATTAATTTTTTTCGTTTTATAAAGATTATTATGTAATAACGTAATGTATTGGAAACTATTTTGCGCAATGTTTCTTGTTGTCCTCTTAAAATATCATCATCTATTGATAATGTTTTCCTTTTTAAATCAACTATTTCTAAGTCTTCCGTAATATCTACATCTAATTCCTTAGATAGTAAATTAATATACATTTCAAAGCTTAAACATAGTAAATATTTATATATTTTTGATGTATTTTCACCGTTAAAAATAGTTTTTTTATCAACCGCATCAGCATAAAATGGTATAGAATCCAATAAAATAATAATATCTTTGGATATAAATCTTACTTTTGTAAGTAACTCATTTAAATTATCATTATTATAAACCTTTTTTAAATCTTTAAATTCTTCAAAAATAATTCTCTCCATTTCTCCTTTATGTCTTAAACTTAATTTCCAATGTTCTGGAATATGTTTTTTATCATACTCCACTTTATTTTTAATTATCTCTGGGAAAATAATACATATATCATAAATCATATTTCTCAACTGTTCATTTACTTTTACATATGTAGCATCATCTTTCGACATATAATTATTATCTGATATTGTCTCATAATTTGTTATTTTATCAAAAAATTCATTTATTTTTCTAATACCACTTTTAGAAGAAATAAATCTCTTAAAAAAATCCATAATTTTTGTTTGCTTTACTTCAATCTCTGATTGAATATGAAAAATAAAATCTTCTACTCTTTCATCTTTCTTTCCTTCTTCATATTGAATACCATACCTATCAATCATGATTTTAAATTTTTCCATTAATTCTTTATTTACTATGTGAGATAAACCATATGTATTAATATTTTCCAGGGCTAATTCAAATTGTCTTTTTTTACTAACTGTATTAGAATTGTAATCTAAGTTTATTTTTGTATGAACTAAGGCAATTAAAGTATCTAAATCTTCTTTTACATACATGGCATTGTTTTCGTTTTTCAATATTTGAATTTTTTTATCAATTGGGTCATATTTTGAAAAGTTTGCTTTATTCACACCGCATATTGTTTGTAACTTACTATCAATAGATAATCCTGTATTAAATTTACAGTATTTTATAATAGCTCTATATATGGTTTCTTCACTAATAGTATTGTTTACTTTTACAGATTTTAATTTTGTATCTTCCTGCGAAAATATATATAATGTTTTCATTAATTTATCATTATCTTTCTTAAGACTTTCCAATAATTCAATATACTCTGCGTTTCTTTTAATTGTTGAATTAATTTCAGCAAAGTAGTTAAACGTATTTATGTTTTTATCATTACAACAAGCATTTTCCATATAAGGAATTCCAGAATTTGTAATAAATAATTTGTCCTTTTCCTCTATGATTTCATTTACTTTTACCTGAATATTAAATGAAAATTCTTTAATTTTTCCCATCAAAATATTAATATGTTTAAATTGTTCATTACTACCAGAAACTATACTATTTTTAAGCAACCTTTTGAAAGATTCGCCAAGCATTTTAACAGACGGCACTTTAAATTTAAATAAAGGCGGCAAAAAAGTAGACCATTTTTGTATATTAAATTCATCTAAAATTATATTATCTGCTCTATTTTGTTTAATCCATTGTCGTTTTGCTTCTAATTTTTTACTAATTTCTTTATTTGCTAACACATTTTGATCCATAAATTTTTTTATCTTAAAAATATAATTTTCCAGTTTTTCTACGCTTTTAGATGAAGATAATTTTCTAATATTCGGTAATCCGGTCCAAGGTCTTCCATCGCCACGAATTTTCAATAAAATACAAACAATATAATTCATTAAATTTTTCTTACCCGGTTCATCTTCAAGGGGGTATCCTGAAAAACTTTTTACACAACCCGGAAATGTTTTAGATGTTTGTATGCTAGGAACGCTCGATTGTAAAGTAATAATATAAACACATATAAGTGATAGCATTAAATTCTCATCATAATACTTAGTATATGTTTTCAAACCCTTCGCTTTCTTTTTCCTTTTTAATTGTTCGATTTTGTTTTCATAAGCCTTTCTGGAGAGAATTGTTTGATTTAACATCAATATCGTTTTAGATATTATAAATTCTCTCTGTGAACCTAAATCAATACCTATTGTTTTATCTATTCCAATTAACAACTTTTCCAGTGCCAATGCTAATTTTGTTTTTGATTCTGTATCTTTTATTGTTAACGTTTTCATAATCGTTTCGCCAATATCTTCCTCCATAATCTCTCTTGATTTAAGTTTATATCCGTCCGCATCATATCCTTCGTCATTACTATACTGTATTAATTTTATTGTATATCCACTATATTTATCTACTACTTTATCACCATCATCGCTCAATACACCCCTGTCTTTTACAATTCTTTGTAATGTATGCTGAAAGTCTCCATTTTCAAAAGAATCTGCTAATTGATACAAGAATGTGGGCAATAACTTTACATCTGTTTCATTACAGTAAAACCAATACATATTTTCAGTAGATGCGGTTGGTTCATACTCACGACAATATTGGCTAACAAATAATATAATATTTGAATATTTTTTAACAATATCTATTTCTGATAAAATATTATCCCTCGTTTCACTGTATGGCGATTTAACTATAACTAACTCTTGAGCACCACTTGCTATTTCGCGCATCATTTCATCTTTTTTAAACAAGTCTCTATTTAAAGAAATTAAATTTTGCTGTAAATATTTTTCACCTAATTTTTGAAGTTTCACCAAATTATCTCTTTGACTTTTATGAGATTCTTTAATATTTTCTGAAAAATTATTCAATATATCATCCAAAAGTTTTTTTTGTATTTTATTTTCTACATTAGGTAAAGTATCACATGAATTATTAATACTTAAACATTTATCTTTTAAATTACAGAAAGCCGTGTCATCTGGCATTTTATCATTAAATTCTTCCACTAAACGCCAAGTATTGCTTTTTCTTTCGAAATATCTGTATTCATAATCACCCATATCTAATACAGCTAATTCATTTGAATTATTTGTCACTTTTTTTTTGCCACTAATCATGCTAATAGCATCTTTTCTAGCTGTCTCTGGTTTTACACCTACATTTTTAACTAAGTGGTCTGTTATTTTTTCTAATAAAACTTCTGGTTTTAAAATAGCTTTATCTTCTTCAAAATCTTCCATTATATCATATCTTGTATCATCATATTCTCTGTCATAATATACTTCTTCTTTACCATTATCCATTTTGACTTTTTCCATACTATTATATATTTTTACAATTGTATATTGCTTACATGTATTATCGTCTATTTTTTCGGCTCTATCGTCTAATTTTGATAACTCTTTTTTTATTTTTTCTTCAAAGTTAATGTCTTGGTAATTTTCATTTTGTGCCATAGACATTAATATATTCATTAAAAACCCGCCATCACGATTTATAATATTTTTAAGTAAATTTGATGATGTTTTAATATCATCTTCCAATTTATATGTTTGTTTTAAATAAGAAAGAACTTCATCCATTTTATCTGTTTCAAATAAATTTTCTAACATATCCGTTTTTTTTAATGGATAATTTTGTACATTTAAATAATTGCTTTCTCGCATTGACATTGTTTTTTTCATTTCTAATATATTATTCTCTATTAAACTTACTATTATTGAATATTGTTTAAATTCAATATCTTCGGGATAAATAGAAAATATCTCAAGTTCATCAATAAAATCTACATACGACGTTTTTTTATTATATTTTGCCATTCTTCTTATAATATATTCGTTGGATGGCACAATAGCTTCTAAAAATTTTTCATAAGTTTTTAAACCATCTCTATCTGATAAGTTTAGTGTTTCTTTAAAAGAAACCTCATATGGATTTTTGGTAGTTATATTTAAATCTATTGCTTCAAAGCTTTCATCTATAACGTTTTTTTCAATATCAATATTATTTAAAATATCATTATATCCCAATAAACCATGTAATATTGTTTTTTTATAAATATTTGTTTTAGGTAGATTTACCTTTGATAAATACTTATATAGCATTGGTAGAACAATAAAACCCTTTAAATGAATGTTTTCATTTTGTATAATTTTTTTCTTTTTGAAAATACCTCGTTTATCCATTAAATTTTTATGTAAAATTTCTTCACCAACTAAATATTTTTGATTATAATATTGCTTACGTGTTATATTTTCATTTTTTGATACACTTGAATAAAAATCACCCAAGTTATCTACTACTGTATTTATGTCTTCCGAAATAGTTACTGATGATATAACATCAGTTTCTATATCTGGAAATAAAAAGTTTTTTTGGATATTATTTATTCTTTGTTGAACAAATTGATATTTTTCTGAAGAACTTGGAATATCATTATTTTTATACATTTCCATTATTTTGTTGTATTCTGTTATAAATTTACCAATTTCACCAACGATAACATCTTCATTTAAACTATCTTCGAAAACTTCAACGTCATACAATTTTTTTTTATTTTTAACAATTGGTAATAACCAATGTATATTTTTTTTAAATTTAAGTAAATCATGTATTATGGCTCTGTGATCTTTTTCACCATATTTTTTATTAATATTACTAACCGTACCGTCTTCATTGTATTTTGAATATTCAAGTCTTAAATCTTTAAATCTGGTAATTATCGTGTTAATATTATTCAATAAGGCTGGTGTTCTATCTGTAGATACTACTTCAGATAAAAGGTCATCAAGTAAATCATTTGTTTGTTGTTCAACGGAAAATCTTCTATGCTCTTCTTTTACTTCTACCATTTGTGTAATTTTCTCAACTTTATCTTTATCAAATATAAGGTCATCAGCAGAAATAATAAGTTCTTCAAAGTCATTCATATTTTCCATTTCATCATAGTTTAACTCTAAATCATCTAATTCATCTTCATCTATTTCTAAATCAGCTTCATCTACATCTTCAATATCTCGTTTCTGACTTTTAACTGATGTTTCAATATCTAATTTACCTGGTCTATCAAAATCTTCAATTGACACAATATTTAAATTTTCAGGAAGACCCTGATACTTAAAATCTATATACAGTTTTTTGTTCGTTAAGTATTCCTTTATTTCTATTTGATCATTTTCAATATTTGTTATTTCACCGTTTAATATTAATGGAATTTTACCTCCAAAATGAACAGATATATCTCGTCCAACAATCAAATTATTTTGCCTTGCGTAACCTTTTTCTTCTGGTGTATATAATATTTCTATAGATTCAATACTTTCATCATTAAATATTCCCAGATTTATACCAATTATTATAGGTGAGTCTTTTTCAGGGTCTAATAATTTTATTTTTGTTTCATCTAAATATTCTATAAATAAATTTTTATTATGTAATTCTGTGTTTGATGGCGCATTAAATCTGATAACTTGGCCCAATTCTAATTCTAATTCTTGTTTTTCTAGTTCAGACATTACTTATATTCTATATATATTTTTATAAAGTTTTAATATTTTATAAATTGAATTAAAATAATATAAATAAATTTTATATTATTAATAAAATGGCTACTGTTTCCGTCTCTAAAAAAAATATGGTTGAACATTCTTTCTTTAAAACTCTTAATGAAATTAAATCAAGTTGTGAAAATGATGTGATTGTTAAAGAAATTAATGATTATATTTTGATGAAGTATAATAAAAAAGCTTTGAATATTGAAAATGAAAAAACACTTGGTTTGTTTCGTTCTATTATTACAAAAAATGATCAGTTGGTTTGTTTTGCTCCTCAAAAAGCAATTAATTTTAATCATTTTATTGAATCAAACGAATTTGATGATTGCGATATCACGGAGTTTATACCGGGTACAATGGTAAATATATTTTATGATGAAACATCTGAGGATGACAATAAATGGCAAATATGTACAAGGAGTAATATTGGAGCAAGGTGTAGATTTAATCTAGATAGTCAAAAGACATTTAGAGATATGTTTCTAGAAGCGGCTGTGAATTCAGATTTTACTTGGGATAAACTCGATAGAGAATGTTGTTATTCATTTGTTCTTGAACATCCTGAAAACACGAATTTATCATATGTACAGGAAGCGAGAATTACTCTTACACATGTTTATAAAATTATTGATAATAATATTCAAGACATAACAGACGATGTTGAAATTGAAAATGTAAATAACCCACAGAATATAAAAAGTCTTTATCCCGATATTGATGATTGGCAAGGACTAATTGATTTATGTTCAGATAGTAATAATCAACTCCTAGAGGCTGGATTTATTATTAAAAATAAAAATAATCAGAGAACTAAAATTCTAAATATATCCTTTCTTTCCGCGAAATCCCTAAATGGAAATTCTCAAAAACTACAACATAATTATTATAAACTAAGAAATACAAATAAGATTTATGAATATCTTAAACATTTTCCGAAACATAAGAAACAGTTTGATGAATTTCAAGAGCAACTTTATTCGTGGACCGAACAATTGTATGGATATTATGTTGCTTGTTTTATTGAAAAAAAGATGAGACTAAAAGATGCTCCATTTGAATTTAAACCCATTCTGTATGAACTCCAATATACTTATTTAAATAAGCTTAAGCCAAATAATAGAAAAGTTACTTTTAATTATCTAACAAAATATGTTAAAACAATTCCTATCCCCAAGCTAATGTTTAGTATCAATCATAAAGATAAACCTCAAAAAGATAAACTCCATAAAGAT
>CESF01020173.1_pt1 | contig 13062 bp, 15 predicted proteins | sample 356331 | NCBI WGS metagenome assembly CESF01 (sample SAMEA2621779, study PRJEB7988) | marine metagenome | biome: marine biome (ENVO:00000447); feature: surface water layer (ENVO:00002042); material: "saline water (ENVO:00002010), including plankton (ENVO:xxxxxxxx)" | depth 5 m
GAGCAGAACAATCTGCAGGACATGAAGACACTGCTGACGGCTGCACTTCTGGAATGCACCTTTCAGGACAACTGAAGATCGAAGCTTGAGGCAGCTGAACTACAAAAGAATTCAAAAACGCCAGGCGTTGAAACGATTCTGAAAATGCCGTTCAAATGCTGATGCCAGCGAATGACAAAGGCTGGTTTGATTCTGTGGCGATTGACTATGCGCGCTGCAGGCCCCGTTACCCGGATGCATTTTTCGCCTGGATGGCAGACCAGTCACCAGCATTGGATTGTTGCTGGGATGCAGCCTGTGGTAGCGGCCAGGCCTCCATTGGACTGAGCCGCTGGTTCAACCATGTTGAAGCCACAGACCTCAGCCCCGAGCAGATTGCGGCAGCAGAGCCACACCCGCGCATTCACTACCGTCAGGGAGCTGCGGAACACTCTGACTTGCGCAGCGACAGCGTGGATGCGGTGCTTGTTGCAGCCGCCATTCACTGGCTAGATGTAGAGAGTTTCAATCAAGAAGTGCGTCGTGTGCTCCGACCCGGGGGGCTGTTGGTTTGGTTGGGCTATGAACCGATCCAGGGTGCACCCAAGGATTTACAAAACTGGCTCAGCAGGCTTTATCACGAGCGGCTCAACCCGTTCTGGCCACCTGAACGCATCCATGTGGACACTTGCTACGCACACCTGAACTTCCCGGTTTGCGCTCAACCGCTACCCAAGGGGTTGCTCATCACCGAGCACTGGACGCAAAGCGACCTTCTGGGCTTCATCAGCACCTGGTCTGCACTCAGGCAAGCCAACCAGCAGGCCGATGACAATGACCAGACCCGCTCACTGATCAACACCATCTCTGACGAGCTGAGTCAGATCTGGCCCCAGAGCTCAGACCAACTGACCCTGCAGTTGCCGCTGATGGGGCGCTGGGGGGTCCTGCCCTGATGCAGGCTTTTGATGACGAGAGTAAATCCACGCTGCGAAAGGTTTTCAGAACACGAAGGCGGCTGGCCCTCGATGCTGAACCGACCTTGCAGAGCAGGATCCGAGATCAAGCCAGACAGGTCCTAAGGCGACGGCACCAACAGGGTGAATTGCAGCAGTCCGTGGGCCTGTATTGGCCCTTGCCTGGAGAAGTGGATCTGACACCTCTGCGTCTTGAACTTCTCAACGAGCTCGGTTTGAACACAGCTTTGCCTGTTGCGGATGGACAAGGCGGCATGACCTATCGACACTGGTCCGCAACCCCGCTGACGAAAGACGGCTGCGGTATTCCAGCTCCCTTGGATCAACCGGTCCTGAGTGCTGAGCACCTGTCTCTGTTGCTCGTTCCTGCTCTGTCTGTCGATCGAATGGGCATCCGACTCGGCTACGGGGGTGGCTATTACGACCGCCTGCGCTGCCAAGAGACCTGGAGCGAAGTACCAGCACTCGTTGTCCTCCCCGGAGCCTGCGTGAGTGCTCAGCCACTGCCTTCAGACTCCTGGGACAGACCATTTCAGGGTTGGTTAAGCGAAGAGGGTTTCCATCAAACGTTGTCTTGAATCAAACGGGGCTGGTTCAGTGCCGCAATCTCCAGCACGATGGGCGCCTCCGACAACCGGCGCATCATGGACATTCGATCCCGTTTTGCACTGATAGCCACCACAGCGCTGGGGCTGGCTCTGACTCAGCCACACCCTGCTGAAGCCCATGGAGTGGAAAGCAGCCTTCGCTATCTCGATGGGCAACTTGAACTCACTAGCAGCTTCTCCACCGGAGAGCCGGTGAAAGGAGCGGTGGTCAGGCTTCTGCAGGCTGATGGAACACCCGGTAAGGAACTCGGTCATATCGATGCCAAAGGCCGGCTGGAGGTGACCCTTCCAGAACTTGGCGATGGTCTGGTGGACCTGCAGGTGGATGGAGGACCAGGCCACCGCGACTACCTCACCCTTCCGCTTCAACAAGGGCGAGTCAACCTGGACGAAGTGGTGATGGGACCCGGCAGCAGAACTGCTCTGAACTGGGCTGTTGCACCTGCACTGGTCGGCGTGGTGGGACTGATGGTTAGGGTGCGCAGCCTTCGACAACGCTGACCCTGCCATGGCTGAACCAGGCAGCTCCACGACTCGCTTCGGCAGCCAGTCACTTGACCAACTCGCCGAGCGACTGAACAGCACATCTGATCCGCGTAAGCGCTACGAATATGTGCTGTGGCTCGCTAAAAAGCTGCCTTCCATGCCCTCCGAGCTACAAACCGACGAACGCAAGGTCAAAGGGTGTGTGTCCCAGGTCTTCATCGCCTCGGAACTGGTGAATGGGCGTCTTCAGTGGCAGGGAGATTCCGATGCCCTGATCACCAAGGGGTTACTAGCTCTGCTCATCAAAGGTCTCGGCGACCTCACCCCTGCACAAGTCATGGCCGTTGATCCAGGCTTCATCGCGGCCACAGGCCTTCAAGCGAGCCTCACACCATCACGCGCCAACGGTTTCCTCAACATCCTGCGGATGATGCAGCAGCAAGCCAGTGCTCTGAATGCATCGTGTTGAACAAAACCAGCGGACCGACCGCTGCCTAAAGTCGACCCCTCAGCGCAACTAACGGACCCGCTCCATGGCGACAAGGATCGGCATCGGCCTACTGGGCCTCGGCACCGTCGGCGCAGGCGTGGCAAGCATCCTGAACAGTCCGGAAGGTCGCCACCCTCTGATTGCCGACCTTGAGCTGATCAGGGTGGCTGTCCGAGATCTGCAACGGAGTCGCCCTGTCGCAATCCCCTCTGAGCGACTCACCACCGATCCCAATGAGGTGGTGGACGATCCCAATGTGCACGTGGTTGTGGAGGTGATCGGCGGCATTGAACCGGCTCGCACCCTGATTATGCGTGCCATCACCGCCGGAAAATCGGTGGTGACCGCCAACAAGGCCGTGATCGCAAGACACGGTGAAGAAATCGCAGCCGCGGCAGCAGCAGCCGGCGTCTACGTGTTGATCGAAGCAGCCGTAGGCGGGGGCATTCCGATCATCGAACCGCTCAAGCAGTCGCTCGGAGGCAATCGCATCGACAGGGTGAGCGGCATCATCAATGGCACCACCAACTACATCCTCAGTCGGATGGCTGACGAAGGTGCTGACTATCACGCCGTTTTGAAGGAAGCCCAGGAATTGGGTTACGCAGAAGCCGATCCAGCCGCTGATGTCGACGGTCATGACGCCGCGGACAAGATCGCCATCCTCGCTGGACTGGCCTTTGGCGGCCCGATCGAACGCAGTGCAGTTCCAACAACAGGCATCAGCAATCTGCAGGGAAAGGATGTGGACTACGCAACACAACTTGGATATGGGGTGAAACTGCTTGCTGTTGCAGAACGCCTGGAAAGCGATGGCGATCCCATGGCAGCCCTGCCACTGGGCGTTCGTGTTCAGCCCACTCTGGTGCCGAAGGATCACCCACTGGCCGGCGTCAGCGGTGTCAACAACGCAATCCTTGTGGAAGGCGATCCCATTGGCCGAGTGATGTTTTACGGTCCCGGCGCCGGATCAGGACCAACAGCATCTGCAGTGGTTGCCGACATTCTCAACATTGCCGGCATCCGACAGCTCAACAGCATTGATGGTGGCCTGGACCCGCTGCTAGCAGCCAGCAGCTGGCGCTCCTGCTGCCTCGTGGATGCCAGCCGTATCCGGCAGCGCAACTACGTGCGTTTCAACACGGAAGACGCCCCCGGCGTGATCGGCAGGATTGGTAGCTGCTTTGGAGAACAGGGCGTGTCCATCCAATCCATCGTCCAATTCGACGCCTGCGACGAAGGTGCTGAGATCGTTGTGATCACACACGAGGTCGGCAACGGAGCCATGCAAAACGCTCTAAATGCCATTGCCTCTTTACCTGGAGTCCGTTCTTTAGCTGCCCATTTCGGCTGCTTCTAAACAGCCCAAGAGCTTGTTGGCAGATCAACGGATTTTCGCAACCCCTGGCAAACGCACCCCTGGATGAGGCAGAGTTGTAAGAACTATCACAGCCTGGGTTCGCATTCGCGAATTCATGCTGCAAAACGTTCATGCCGAACGATCTCTCTGTACTTAACGGGCAACGCTGCACCCAGTCGGAATCTCGATCCGTCATGAAGCTCCATCAGGGGGACTGCATCACCTTGCGTACTGATGCAGGCCTGTTTCAGGTCATCGGCATTGATGGCGACCACGATCGCTGCTGGGTTCGCCAATGGCCGCTGAAGCCCCAGGGTTCGCCAGTCTTCGAGGTCCCTCTCAACCAGATCACTCCAGCCGCAGGTCACGATTAAGACGCAGGGCATTTGAATAGCTGCGTCTGACTCCAGTGGCGTGATCAAGCAACCCAGACAGTCACCCCTGGCCTCTGTGAGACGGCATTGCAAACAGCTGCTGCCGCTCAGCACAGTCCTAGCTCTATGCGTCAGCCAGAACGCCTGTCAGCCAGGCAGACCCAGTAATCGGATCACGGTGGCCAGTGCAGGCCGCATCACCTCATTAGACCCGGCTCAGGCCAGCACATTCGGCGCCCTGCAATTACTCAGTGCTCTTGGAGACACCCTCTACAAGAGAACTGCTGAAGGAGAGTTAACGCCGGCGTTGGCGTCGGGGCTACCGGAAATCAGCGACGGCGGCCTCACCGTGACGATCCCCCTACGTGAGGACGTGCTCTTCCATGACGGCACTCGCTTTGATGCTGAGGCGATGGCCTTCAGCCTGCGCCGTTTTCTGGAGATCGGGACTCTCAGTTACGTGGTCGGAGATCGCATCACTGCCGTTGAGGCACCCGAGGCGTATCGATTACGACTGCGCTTGAGCCGCCCTTCAAGCTCACTTGAGAATCTGCTCACCGCCACCAACCTGACTCCTGTATCACCGAGGGCCTACCAGGATCATCAGGATCGATTTCTCAACGAGCGTTTCATTGGAACGGGCCCCTACAAGCTGACCAGCTTCCGAGCAGTTCAGCAACGCCTTGAGCCCTTCAAGCAGTACTGGGGGCCCTCACCCAGCAACACAGGCCTTGACCTGATTTATCTCAGCAATTCCACCGCTCTGTTTGGTGCGATGCGAAGCGGCGAAGTGGATGTTCTGCTCTCTGACTCCATCGACGAAGATCAGCGCCTTGCGCTGAATCGCATGGCGGCGGAGGGACGCCTGCGGGAAGGACAAGGTCCCGCACTGGTGATCGGTTACATCACGCTGCTGAGCAACACTCCACCACTTCTGAATCCAGTTCTGCGTCAGGCTCTGGCACTGAGTCTCGACAGAGAGCTGATCAACAAGAGGGTCAGCCACGGATTGCGCCCCCCGCTTCGTTCACTGGTTCCACCAGGCCTGCCGGGAGGGGATCTCAAACCCTGGCCACGTCACGATGCCGCTCGGGCAAGGAACCTTTTCATTGAGGCGGGCTACTGCAACGGAAAGGTCTTCAATCTGCCCTTCACTTACCGATCGAATGTGCCCGCGGACCGTCTGATGGCACTCACCTGGCAAGCCCAGGTCCAACGCGACCTGTCCGATTGTCTTTCCCTCAAACTCGATGGCGTGGAATCAACGACTGTGTACCGACAGCTGGGTGAGGGAGCTTTCCAGGCCGTGATGCTCGACTGGCGGGGCGCCTATCCAGACCCAGAGGCCTACCTGGCGCCTCTGCTCAGCTGCAAGGACTCGCAGGGATCGATTTGCAAACGTGGGGAAGCCGCCATCAGCGGCAGCTTCTGGACTGCGCCAGGGCTTGAAAGGACACTGCTGCAGTCAGACCGCAGCCGAGGGGATGCTCGACAGCGCGATCTGGAGAATGTGGAACAGCTGGCCGCTGAAGGTGCTGCTTATATCCCGGTCTGGCTGGTGACGCCCAGGGCTTGGAGCAGTAACGCAGTGGCCACCCCTGAGTTCGATGGCAACGGTCAGTTGATTTTGGCCCGATTGAAGGAGGTGCGCTGATGGGACGAAGTCGGGAGTTGCTTCGCTACACAGGGACGCGACTGGCCCTAGCTCCAGTGATGCTCTGGCTGATCGCGACTCTTGTATTTCTGCTGTTGCGGGTGGCTCCTGGCGACCCCGTGGACGCCGTACTCGGAAGCCGAGCTCCGGAAGCAGCCAAGGCCGCACTCAGGGCGCGTTTGGGGTTAGATCAATCACTGGCGCAGCAATACTTGGATTTCCTCGGTGGACTGCTGCATGGCGATCTGGGCCAGGCGCTGATCAATCAGGAACCCGTGAGTCGAATCATCCGACAGGCACTGCCGGCCAGTCTGGAATTAAGCGTCACCGCTCTGCTGATAGCAGCGGTGACAGGGTTGGCGGTTGGCTTCACAGCGATTGCCCGACCAGAGGGAAAGGTTGATCTGGCAGGACGCTTTTACGGCATCGGCACCTACGCATTACCTCCCTTCTGGGTCGCGATGCTGGCCCAGCTTTTGTTTGCCGTAACCCTGGGCTGGCTGCCTGTTGGAGGTCGTTTCCCCCCAGGCATGATGGCGCCCGATGGCAGCGGCTTTTTGATCGCCGACAGCGTCATCAGCGGTAACTGGGCAGCGCTTCAGGGCACTCTGCGGCATCTGGTTCTTCCCGCTTGCACCCTTGGACTACTCCTGAGCGGTGTCTTCACCAATGCCCTGCGGCTGAATCTCAATCGCAGTCTTCGCTCGGATTATGTGGAGGCCGCCAGAAGCAGGGGACTGAGTGAAACACAGGTGATTCTTCGTCACGCAATGCCCAATGCACTTCTGCCGGTGTTGACGATTGCCGGAATCACCGTCGCCTCTCTGATTGGAGGTGCACTCCTCATTGAGGTGACCTTCTCCTGGCCGGGCATCGCACTGCGCTTGCAAGAAAGCATCAACCAGCGCGACTACCCAGTGGTGCAGGGGATTGTGGTGGTGGTTGCCGCTCTAGTCGTACTCATCAGTGTTGCGGTCGATCTTCTCGTCGCCCTTCTGGATCCAAGAGTTCGTTACTGACCTGAAGGAGTGAGGCCATCTTCAGGCTTGCGAATCAATCCAATAAGCGGGATGCGCCAGCCTGATCCAGACGGTGCAAATGGAGATCCCCTACTTGCAGGTGCTCAACACCACCCTGCACGGAACCCGACACACGACCACGCTCCAGATCCAAAAGAAAGCGCACGATTTCTCTCTCTAACTGGGCCTGAACCCGCAGAGGCTGAACTCCAACCAGTTCTTCGCCGAGCTGGAAAACATCATCTCCCTGTCCAGCGCCGCTTTGCCCTTCCACGCGCACCGGGGAGAAATGGCTGGCTCCTTCTACAAGCACAGCCCGGGTTGCAGGATTGGCTGGCAATGACCGGAGAAGTCCCAGCTGCTCACTCAGCGGAGGGGTGATCAAATCGAGTGTTCCGCCGCTCAAAAACACAGCAACATCCCCCGGCAGGGGAATCCGCCGCGGCCAGAGCAGGCTGCCAAAACTGTTGAGACCCACGACCGCGGCCAACGCCTGGGGGGGACGCACGGCGGGAAGGGGGACGTCTTCGATCTGACACTGCAGAAGTCGCGACAGATTGCTGAGGGGAAGGTCATCAAGATCCTGTCCGCAGCGTCGCCCAAGACCTGCCTCCGGCCCAGCACCAGCCGCGAGAAGCGCGGTCAATGCACCCAGGGAATGTCCACCGAGCACCAGGCGGGTCCCAGGAAGCTCAAAAACCCCTCTTTGACGAGCAGCCAGCACCGCATCCAGATCTCGCAGGCGATCGGGCAACACCTCAGCACCCGGCGGCGGACGACGCCCCTCCAGAAGAGCCTGCATGGCCAGCGCATCACTTCCTGGATGCTCAAGGACAAGAACCGGCCATCCCTGACGACTAAGGGCTCGTCCCAGCCAGCGAAAATGATCAGGACTACCGCCCAAACCTGGCATCAGCACCAGCCAATGACTGCGCTCGTGACCGTTTTCAATCAGCGGTTGCCACAGCTGAATCTGCAGCGGCTGATCTCGATGTTCAACAGGCAACGTCAATCGCTGAAGCGCTTGATCTGAGGCGGCCTCAGCGTCAGAGGCCGGATCCTGCCTCTGAGTGAGGGATGACACCGGAAGTTGATTGAGTGTCTTAACCAGAGCCTGCTGCCGTTGCAGCTGACGCCGCCAGCTGCTGGCAACGGGGAGCAGAGCATCGAGATCGAGGCGTACGCGCTTCGCTGGCAGTGCCTCAAGCAGATCCAGTGTCGTCACCTGTGCGCGTTTGTCGAGTAATGACTCGAGTGTCACCTGAACGGTTTTCCCTGTTGCATCCTCATCAACAAGCACCAGATCACTGACCTGATCAAGCAAACGCCGACCAGCCCAGCTGTTGAGAATCTGGCGAGCCATGCTGCGGTCATTGATCAGCGGTGCCTTGAGCAGTTCAACCACTCCCTGACGGCTGTCCTCCTCGAGCAAATTCAGCCACACACTGAGCTCCGATGAGCTTCGTTCTTCACCACGAAGCCATCCGCCCAAATCATTGATTGAGAAGGGAAGATCCATCCCATCCAAACGAACAACCAACTCGGAGGCTGTACGCGCTGGTCGCGGTGACAGGGCACCGAGCATCAGACTGCACACCATTCCTACGGCAAACCGTTGTCCTGTTGAGCGTCTTCGCAAGGCCAAGGCCCGTTCATTGGTGGAACCAGTTTCCCGCACCTTTGCAGGAAGTGGCTTCAATCAGGCTTCTGGCTTCGCTGGGAGCGGGTGGAGTCATTTACATGACGCCAATCGTGTTCCATCAAGCCAGCTTTACGGCGACTCAAGTAGGGCAGGGACTGGCAGCTGCAGCCCTGATTGGAACGGCTGCACGCCTACTGAGCGGCGTCTTGCTCGATCGGGGCCTCTGCTGCTCCTGGCCGGTACGTGCTGCGGCAGTACTGGCCTTCATCGCCGATTTCATCCTCTTGCAAGCTCAAGGTTTTGGGGGTTATCTCACGGGTCAACTGCTGATCGGTTTAGCTGCAGGGTTGTACTTCCCAGCTATTGAGCTGGCTGTTCCACTCAGCTGTGCGGGCTTCAAATCCAGCCGCGGTTATGCACTAGCGCGCAGCGCTGATGCACTGGGTGTCGCCTCGGGCGCGCTGATCGGGGCCGTCGTGACAGCTCTTGGCCTGATCCGCGCCATTTATTTGGTGGAAGCTGTGGCCGTTGTTGTCATGTTGCTGGTGCTGAACTGGCGTCCTCTACCCGATGGGCGAGCCGCCCTGTTGCATCTCGACGAATCCGGTGAAGATCAATCCACAGCGAGGGCTCCTGCAGCAGACGGATGGCGCTGGCTGACGCCGCTCCTGCCTGTTTTAGCAATCAGCATCGTTGCCACAGGGATGATTGCACTGAGGCAGAGCGCCCTGCCTCTGGATCTGGTGCGCGGAGGACTGTCGCGTCCAGCAGTGAGCGAAGCCGGAAGCGGTGCACTCATCGCTTTACAGCTAGCTCTACTGGTCGTCTTGCAGTGGCCTGTCGGTAACTGGGTTGCCAAGCGCAGCTTGCGCTTCGGTCTAGGAATGGGACTGACGGGCTTTGTGGTCGGAAGCCTTCTTCTGGCCAGCTCCGCGCTCTGGAGCGGGGGAATGATCCTGATCTCTCTAGCCATGGTGCCATTGGCCTTCGGAGAAGCGGCTTTCCTTCCTAGTGCCGCCGAAGCCATGGTCGAAGAAACCCCTCTGAAACACAGAGGGCTGTCCATGGCTCTTTTCTCCCAATGTTTCGCCATCAGTGCCACAGGCGCTCCCTTGGTCGCAGGAGCTTTGCTTGACCAGCAAGGTCACGGTGTGCAGCTCTGGTTGCTGATGGCTGTGATCTGCCTGGCCGTGATGCCACTGCTCAAAACAGTGCGACCTCGCTATACAGCAGGTCTACAAGCAACACCCTTGGAGAGCGACGAGGATGTCCCGAGCCCGCGAATTGCTTCGCTCCGTTAAAAATCTTTCCGTCCTGCGTGAACTTGCCAAAACCAACGGCGGCCTCAGCAGCGTCGGTGACCTAGTCGACAACTTCATCGACAGCGAGGCCATGACGGTCTGCCTGCAACGTTTTAAGGCATTGCCCGGTGGCAAAGACATGGTGGAGCAGCGTTATCCACCCTTCCAACCTGATATTCCGGCTTTAGAGAAACTGCCGGAGGGAACACTGGGTCGGGCTTATGCGGGAATGATCCGGCGACTGAACTACGACGCGGATTTTTTCCGGCCAAGAGATACCAGCACTGAAGCGCTCTGGCTGACACAACGAATCGCCTCAACCCATGATCTACATCACGTAATCGGAGGCTTTAATACCGAACCGGCTGGTGAGTCGGGAGTGCTGTCGATCACCGCAACTCAGATCGGTTTTCCGGCTTACGTTCTGCTGAACACACTGGCTGGATTCCGCGCATTTCGTTTCCAGCCGGAGGAGTTTGAGAAGATCAGCCGATCGATCGCTGTGGGCAGCCGCATCGGCCTCGAGGCGACGCCTCTTGTGCTGCAGCGCTGGGAGGAAGGTTGGGAGAAACCACTCCATCAGTGGCGCGACGAGCTGGGGGTCAAACCCGCTGTGGGCGGCGAGTTTGGGGCTGAGTATTAACGCTCGCCACCCTTCAGGCGATGGCGAATCTTCTTCTGAAGCACGAATGATGCTGGGATCAAAGTGAAGCCGTTGGCAAGGATCACTGGCCCATTCCCACTGAGCAGACCAAACACCGCCCAAATGGCAACGCCGCTGGTGAACAGGCCGTACATCGAAAGAGAAATAGAGCGCGTGTCATCGCTGCGCAATGTCTTGATCGCCTGTGGGAAGAAACTCAAGGTGGTCAGCGCCGCCGCCAGGTAGCCGATTGAATCCACATCCATCGTGAACGTCACTGGAGCGGAATCACTCCATAAACTGCCGCCAGTCTTGCTGCAGTCATGGCAATCGCTGTCAACGCCAGCTTTGGGTTCCTGCAAGGCCATTCGCGCAGCTGGCAGCTTGGCTGTCGCTCAGCGTTGATGCTCAGCGCACTTCTGGGAGTACTGCAACCACCACTGCTCGCCAACGAGACAGAAACACGCCACGCCATGGCTGCCATGGCTGCCTTTGCCGAATGCAAAGTCCTGCACGCCGGCTACAGCAAAGACAGAGCTCAGAACATTCTGAACACCTGGATCAAAAACAAGGGATTGGAGGAACAAGCTGAATGGCTGCAATCACCCCAAGCCATTCGGGTTGTCGCACTGACCAGTGAAGCCATGAACGAGAGCTGCAATGGCTTTGATCAGAACAGCCCACAGTTCATTCCCGCCATGGAGGCGATCGACGCCATCTGAACCGATTCACCACACTGACACACCCCAAACAACAACACATCAGTACTCAGAGGAAGCTCAACCGCTGCTCACAAAATTCACACACATCACTCATTTTGAGATTCAGAGCAACCAAGCCGAGGCCTTAACGGCCTAAGAATAAATACTCATTCCAGAGCGAAGCGGAATGATTAAACCGTGAGGGAAGTTGCCACACCTGCTGCACCCAAACATGTCAAACCCAACCCACGTTCCTGACGCCACATTTCAGACACGGGTCCGAGACGAATCCATCGCAGGAGATAATCCATTCCGATGGCAGGAGCTAAGCAGCAAAGACATTTTTGGCGGCAAAAAAGTTGCACTTTTTGCACTTCCTGGAGCGTTCACACCAACCTGCTCATCCAACCATCTTCCGCGCTACGACGAACTCTTTGACGAATTCAAAAGCCACGGTGTTGATCAGATCATCTGCCTTTCAGTGAATGATGCATTTGTGATGTTCCAATGGAGCAAGCACCTTGGAACCAAGAACATTTTTATGCTTCCTGACGGCAACGGTGAGTTCACCAGAAAGATGGGAATGCTCGTTGAAAAGTCAAATCTGGGATTTGGAATGCGTTCCTGGCGTTATTCAATGATCGTCAATGACATGGTCATTGAAAAAATGTTTATTGAGCCTGAGTTCTCAGACAACTGTCCTACAGATCCTTTTCAATCCTCTGATGCTGACACGATGATCGCATTCCTAAAAGGAAGTAAATCATCAGGAATTGCCAAGCCGCATTCATTCGTCGGCTAATTGCAACGCAAAACGTCATCAGCCCGAACTGGATTCAAAAACAAGGCCTGTTGATCAAAGACAGGCCTTGATCGCTTGAGTTGAAGATCGATGGTTCAATCCGTAAACCCTCTTTCACCTGTATTGATGCTGAGCATCAAAAGGCGTCAGGACAAGACATGAGGAGAGGCGACATCGTCAGAAAAATTCTGATCCCCTATTTTGCCTGTGCTGGAGCACCGGCAGTGACGACACCATTACCTTTGGTCTGCGATCTAACTAGTGAAGAGTCGTCTTCGGTAAAGATTCGACTCACTGAACGAACAACAGGTTCGCTCAAAGGAGAGCTGCTTCAGAACAACCAAGTATTAGGAGTTTTTCACTCGGGCAAACCAAAGCAAGGAAAGGATCCTTGGTGGTCATTTCAGCAAGGCACCCAAAGCTCCAAGGGCATTTCAATTTTCTTCAAAGACACGGAACTCTGGAATCCCTATCGACGATCACCTCGACCACAAGACAGCAACCGGGTTCTTTTTGCAGGACTGGCACCTGCGCTTTGGAATTGGACAACAGCACAACAGCGAAGTGTGTTCAAAAACAACAGCGATTTGTTGAAGGCCGCAGGGGGCATCTGGTCAATTTCCAGCCAGTGCGTCGGAGGAAGAACGGTTGACGGATGACCATGGTTCATCGAGATCACTCATTGAAGACCTCTTGATTTGCACGATCGACAGACCGACTCAGCATTGAACTGGACAGTTACACATTGAATAAAAACTCCATCACATCACCTTCTTTAACCTCATAGTCTTTACCCTCACTGCGCAACCAACCTTTGTTGCGAGCTTCTGCAAGCGATCCGGCTTCAAGCAATTTCTCGCAACCGATGGTCTGAGCACGGATGAATCCCCGTTCGAAATCGGTATGGATCACTCCTGCCGCCTGAGGGGCAGTCATCCCTGCCCTAAATGTCCAAGCACGTGTTTCTTTTTCACCAGTTGTGAAATAAGTGCGCAATCCCAATAAACGATAAGTGGCACGAATCAA
>CESF01137382.1_pt1 | contig 13055 bp, 12 predicted proteins | sample 356331 | NCBI WGS metagenome assembly CESF01 (sample SAMEA2621779, study PRJEB7988) | marine metagenome | biome: marine biome (ENVO:00000447); feature: surface water layer (ENVO:00002042); material: "saline water (ENVO:00002010), including plankton (ENVO:xxxxxxxx)" | depth 5 m
AATGCGGGTCAGAACTTATTTTAGATATCACTTATGGTTTACCTGGTCCAGACGCCTATGAAAATAAATCTTTTTTTAGTGGAGGGTGTTGTTTAGATAGCGATTCTCCTGCCTATCATTGTAAAAGTTGTCGGTATAACTTTGGATACGCAATACCCGATGACGAAAATAACATTCGAGACCGAGAACTACGCAAATTATTTGAAAAAAATCGTAATCTATGGGATAGAGTTCGCAGGTCACCATCATTCTATGAAAATGATAATAAAGAATATCTTGCGAATGCGTTTTCTATCGCGCTAGACGCTCATGAGGGACAATTTGATAAAGGTGGGCGTGAATATATACATCATTGTATAGATGTTATGGGTACCATGGATAGTATTGAAGAAAGTGTTACTGGACTGCTTCATGATGTTATTGAAGATTCAAATTGGACTTTTAAAAAATTAAAAGATGAAGGTATCTCAGATGAAATTATTACGGCAATTGACTCAGTAACCAAACGCAAATCAGAAGATTATTTTGATTTTATCAATAGAGCAAAGTTAAATAAAATTGGCAGAAGAGTTAAAGCAGCAGACCTCTTGTATAATTTAAATATTAAAAGAATTTCAAACCCAACAAAAAAAGATTTTGTTAGAACTGATAAATATAAGATGGCAGCAGAAATTCTTATAAGAAATGATTCCAAAATAGATTTTAATATAAGTCCAGTAAAGAATAAAAAAGATATTCGGAATAAAATTTTAAATTTTTTATACCCTGACATTGATGAGAATCTCTTCTTGAAATGATTTGAGTAATAATTAGCAACCTGTCAGACACTTGTCAGACACTTTTTTATAAATCCATGTATAATTGAATCGTAGAGGACAGGTATGGATTCGAATCCCTCCCTCTCCGCCATTGTTAATACACTAACTTATTAATAAGTTGTCAAGATGACATATAAAAAATTATTTGGTAAAAAAAGATTATGAAAACTAAGTTATCAACAATTTTTATATTTTTAATCTCATCTACAATACATGCTGTAAATGATAGGATGATTAATCTTAGATGTGAAAGTGGAGCCTATAATGGTCAGATTAAAAAGTGGAGTTATAATAATAAAAATTTAATTGAAATTTATCCAAATGGTTATAAAAGAGTTTATAAAATTAAGACTATTAAAAAGAACAATATCTTGGCGGAAGAAGATGCTAAAAGCGGCATGCACTATGTCAAAATTCATATTAACTACAAAGAGATAAAAGTTAGTGTTCGAGCGCCTTTAGTCAATTATATTGACAGCAATTGCAGTATTCAAGACTAAAATGATTTAGGATGAGTGTGTGCCTTTTATGTTTTAAATAAAATATTATAGATACTGAGCAGAAAATTTTTATAAATCAAGGTATAATTGTTTTTTTAAACTAGTTAAAAATATTAATCTCTAATTCTGCACTATTAAATTGCTTTTGAAAAATTATGGATGATAAAAAAGTTAAGCTACAAGAGTCAATACGAAAAAGTTTAGCAAAACAAGCTGCTGATTTTCTTGTGCCATTTATAAGCTCTATAGTTAATATTTTAACATCACCCAAAATTAATAGTTTTGAAGTAAAAACAGAGCTAAAAAAATTAAAAATAAAAAATATTAGAACAAAAGGCGACCAGATTGAATCATTTTCAAAAGCGCTAGATTTTAATATTTATATTTTATACGCTGGTGCAAGAAACTATATTCTAAAAGTTGAAGGTAGAAATCATTATTCTGGATTCTCATTTATGGAGACAAATAAGGGGATTATAGTTCATGATAATGTCTCCGAAGACTCTAAAATGTTAGCAAGTGATTTAAAAATTTTGTTTACAAAAAATTATAAACATCCTTATGCCGTAACTGACATTTTTTTAGATTTTATAAATTCTAAATCCTCATAAAATTAAGGAAAGGTACTAAATGGAAATTTTTATCTCGATATTATTTAAAATAATTCCACTATATATATTTGTTGTTATAGGTTATATAGCAGGCAAATATTTAGGAATTGATGCCAAAGGTATCGGAAAATTAATAATTTATATTATCGCACCTTTTGTTATATTTGAAGCTATCACGCATTCAAATTTAAGTATTAGTACATTCTTGTTGCCCATTATAGCTTTTCTTATATGCTCCTTAGTTGCATTTTTATTTTATGAATACGGAAAAAAAATATATGGTGATGCTAGGGCAAATGTTCTTTCTATAGTTGCTGCAGAAGGTAACACTGGGTATTTTGGAATACCAATTGCACTATTACTTTTTGATCAAAATATTTTCGGCATTTATATCCTTGGCACTGTAGGAGTCACTATATTTGAAAATACAGTAGTTTATTATTTAACTGCTAGAGGAAGATATACAGTCAAAGAATCTTTAGAAAGATTAAAAAAGCTCCCAGCTTTGTATGCTTTTATAATCGCTGTAATTTTCCTCTCATTTGATATGACGCTTCCATATTACATGGATAATTTTGTAATAAGTATGCAAGGAGCTTATGTAGTTTTAGGAATGATGTTAATAGGGTTTGGTATATCTAAAATTAGTAACTTTTCATTTGATTATAAATTTATAGCTTTATCTTTTATTGGTAAATTTTTAGTATGGCCGCTAGTTATCGTTTTTTTAATATTAATAGATTACAATATTTTACAGATATACAACCAAGAAATATATCGTGCATTTATCTTGCTTTCAATTGTTCCTATTGCGGCGAATACAGTAATATTTGCTACAGTTTTAAACGTTCATCCAGACAAGGTTTCTTCAGCGGTACTTTTTTCAACAGTATTCGGTTTAGTATATGTTCCAACAATAATAGTATTTTTATTTAAATAATTTACTAAATAAAATTGTATTTGTGATAGCATAAATCCAATATGAGCAATATAGTATTAGCAACAAAATGGCGACCAAAATTATTCTCTGAGTTTGTAGGACAAGATCCTGTGGTTACAGCATTAGTAAATAGCTTGGATAAAATGAGATTGCATCATTCGTATCTTTTTACTGGAACAAGGGGTGTTGGCAAGACAACATTAGCAAGAATTCTTGCAAAATGTTTAAATTGCGAAACAAATGGAGTCAGCTCAAAACCATGCTGCAATTGTTTTAGCTGCAACTCTATAGATTCAGGCCAATTTGTAGATTTATATGAAGTTGATGCTGCATCAAGAACCAAAGTTGAAGATACAAGAGAATTATTGGAAAACGTACAATATTTACCAACCCAAGGAAAATATAAAATATATTTAATAGATGAAGTGCACATGTTGTCTACACATAGCTTTAATGCTCTATTGAAAACATTAGAAGAACCACCTGAGCATGTAAAATTTGTTTTAGCTACAACTGACCCACAGAAAATTCCAAGTACAATTTTATCAAGATGTCTACATTTTAATCTAAGTAGAATTTCAAATGAGATTATACAAAATCAAATTAATAAAATATTAGATAAAGAAAATATTGCTTACGAAGAAAAGGCTATAAATAATATATCTAAATTAGCAGATGGAAGCATGAGAGATGCAATAAGCTTAACAGAGCAATGTATATCATATAGCGATAAGGAAATTACATATAAGAATGTTTGTAACATATTATGTTTAATGCCAGCTGAAAATATCAATAAGATTATAAATATGCTCATATCAGAAGACGCCAATTCATTACTAAATTTTATTGATAGTTTGTATTATGAATCTGTTGATTTCAAAAATTTACTTGAAGAGATTATTTCAATATTGCACCAGTCAGCAATATTCAAAGTCACAAATGTTATCAATGATAATATATTTGAGGATAGTATTAAGAAAATTTCAAATAAATATTCAGAAGAAGAAGTACAAATTTTATATCAGATTGCTGTATCAAATCTTAAGGATATTAATTTTGCCCCAAACTACAAAAGCTGTTTTGAAATGACGATGATAAGAATGTTGTTATTTTCACCTTTCAATTTTGAAGACTCAAAATCTTTAAAAAATTTACCAGTTGAGCATTCGCCTACAAAAAATTCTAAAAAAAAAGATGAGAATGAAAAAGTTGCGAAAGAAAAAGATGGCGATCTTACAAATAATATAATTGAATCAGATAAAAAAATGCTTTCGGTAGAAGAGAATTGGGATATTGTTGTTAAGAGGCTAGAAATAGATGGCATGACAAAAAATTTAGCAAATAATATTTTATTTGAATCAAGAAGAGAAAATAATATTAATTTTCTGATATCAGAGAATCTTATAAAAATGGCAACAGATAAATCTATAAATAAACTTCAAGAAGCACTATCAAGTTTTTATGGTCAAAAAATTAATATTGAAATTTCGAAATCAGACTCAAACTTAGAGACGTTGCACAAAAAAAATGAAGACAATTATAACGCAAGAATTTCAGACGCAAATGAACAAATTGAAAACGATGACTTTGTAAAAGCTATAAAAGAAAAATTTAACGCAAAAACAATTAATAATTCAACTAAAATTAATGAATAGGAAAAAGGAGAATAGCTATGCTTAAAGGACTTGGTGGTATGGGCGATATGATGGGCCTAATGAAACAAGCTCAAAAAATGAAAAAAGATATGAAAAAGTTAAAGAAGGAAATTTCCAAGACGAATATAACTGTTACGGATGATGATAACATTCTTTCTATTACTGTTAATGGTGATCATATAGTTCAAAAAATATCCTTTCAAGCTAATACTGAGAACCTAGGAAATAAGAAATTAGAAAATTTAATAAAAGAAACAATAAATAAAGCCTCAAGAGAAGTCGAAAAAATGTCTTCTGAAAAAATGTCAGTGCTTTCAAAACAAGGTTTGCCTACAGACTTACCTTTTTAATTATTTAACATGGCTGAAAATAAAAAATATATTGAAGATCTTATTAGTGCTCTAACTTGTTTGCCAGGAGTTGGAAAAAAAACCGCACAACGTATGACATATCATCTTTTGCAAAGAGGAAAGGAGGATGCTTTAAATTTATCACACGTATTAGAAGATGTTGTTACAAATATAAAAAATTGTAAGACTTGTAGAAATTTATGCCATAGTGAAGAATGTGATTTGTGTTCTGATCCTGGAAGAAGCAAAAATATGTTATGTGTTGTCGAAAGTCCAGCAGATGTATTTAATTTAGAAAATAGCACGAATTACAAAGGAAAATATTTTGTATTGCTTGGACGTTTATCGCCTTTGGATGGCATTGGCCCTAAAGAAATTGGTATTGATAATTTGGATAAAATACTCTCAAGTGGAGAAACACAAGAATTAATCTTGGCTCTAAACTATACAGTTGAAAGTGATGTGACTGCTCATGTTATTGGTGAGATAGCAAACAAAAATTCAATAAAAGTAACAAGGTTGGCTCAAGGGGTGCCGGTTGGAGGTGAGCTAGAATATCTTGATCAGCACACGTTATCAAAAGCCTTTGACAAGAGAACAGCTTATTAATACGTAAGGAAATATAAATATCAATATGATATCTTAGTCAATATGAAAAAAAATTCGCACAATTTAATTTGGATAGATCTTGAAATGACAGGGCTGGATACTTTTAATGATAGAATTATTGAAATAGCGACCATTGTTACAGATAAAGATTTGAATATTATAGAAGAAGGTCCTGTTGTAGCTATTAAAACACCACAAAAAGCTTTGGACGATATGGATGACTGGAATACTAATCAACATAATAAATCTGGATTAGTTAAAAGAATTGAATCTAGTACATATACTTACCTAGATGCACAAGAGATGACAATAGAATTTTTATCAAAATATGTTGAAAAAAATAAATCACCAATGTGCGGAAGCGGAATTTGTCAAGATCGCAGATTTTTAGCTAGATGTATGCCTGATCTTGAAAATTTTTTTCATTACAGAAATTTTGATGTAAGTACTATAAAAGAAATAGTTAAGAGGTGGTATCCAGAAATAAAGTTTCGAAAAGAACCTCAACATATTGCCTTGCAAGATATTAAAGATTCAATAGAAGAATTAAGGTTTTATAGGAATACTATTTTTCGCGAAATAATTTAATATTACTTTTGTTCGATATATTAATTACTGTATCTTCTGGCGTGTTATTAATCTTTGGGTAATCAATATTATAATGTAGTCCTCTGCTTTCTTTTCTTGTTAAAGCTGAAATAATAATTATCTCTGCAACACAAATAAGATTTCTAAGTTCTATAAGGTCACTTGATATAATATTTTTATTAAAACATTCTTCAATTTCTTTTTTATATATAGATATTCTAATTTTTGCTTTAAGTAATCTTTCGTTAGTTCTTACAATTCCCACATAGTCCCACATCAATGTTCTTATATCTTTCCAAGAATGTTTAATTATAATTTCTTCGCTAACTTTTTTATCATTGTTATTTTTATGATCATTATTTATATTCTCATGTATTTGATTTTTATTTTTTTCTATATCTTCTAAAACTTTTTTAGAAAAATATATACACTCTAGAAGTGAGTTGCTAGCCATTCTATTGGCCCCATGTAGTCCTGAGTGAGCTACTTCACCAATAGCATATAGATTTGTTATATTGGTTCGTGCATTTCGATCAATATTTACTCCTCCACATGTATAATGTGTTGCAGGCACTACAGGTATTGCTGTTTTTGTAATATCAATATCAAATTCAAGACATTTTTTATAAATATTTGGAAATCTTTTTTTAACAAAAAAATCTTTTTTATGTGATATATCTAATAATACGTAATCCAGACCATTAATTTTCATCTCACTATCAATTGCTCTAGCAACTATATCTCTTGGAGCCAAAACTCCGCGTGAATCGTATTTATGCATGAATGATTTACCATTAGGAAGTAATAATCTTGCACCTTCACCACGCAATGACTCGCTTATTAAAAATGATTTAGCATTATGATGATAAAGACATGTCGGGTGAAATTGCATAAATTCCATATTTGCTATATTGCAACCAGCCCTGTATGCCATTGCAATACCGTCTCCTGATGATGTATCAGGATTGCTTGTATATAAATAAACTTTGTTTGCACCTCCTGTTGCTAACACTACAAATTTGGCTTTAAAAACATTAACAAGATTATTTTTTTTGTTTAGAACATATGCTCCAATACATTTTTTATTTTTTGTTTTAGTATCACTTTTAGTAATAAGATCTATCGCAACATGATGAGTAAATAATTGTATATTTGATTTTTTTCTTACTTTGTCGATAAGGCTTTCTTGGATAGCTTCACCAGTTTTATCGGCGGCATGTACAATTCTTGGATAGGTGTGGCCACCTTCCTTCGTTAGATGTAATTTATCATCAGCACCAGAACCATTTTTTGTAAATTTTACACCTTGTTCTAACAACCAGTCGATTATTTCTTTTGAATCTTTAGCCACATCTTTGACTACGTCTTCTTTGCACAGACCAGCTCCAGCTTCCATTGTATCTTCAACATGTTGATTAATAGAGTCAATATTGCTTAAAACAGCAGAAATCCCACCTTGAGCGTAATATGTGCTACCTTCATGAAGCTCTGTTTTTGAAATAAGTCCAATGGACATTGTGCTTGGGAGTTGCAAAGCTAGACTATTCCCAGCTGCGCCACTACCGATTATAAGAACATCAAATATACTTGTATTTTCAACTTGTTTTAAAATTTTATGCGACCTTTATGATAGAATGCGTATAATTTAATATAATTTACGAACTAAGGCAAATATGAAAAATTTAATTAAAATACCATCCTATATATTTCTATTATTAACATTTACAACTAATACAGCATTCTCAAACAACGTGAATCTTCCGGATTTCACTAAGTTAGTTGATGACAATAATGCAAGCATAGTGAATATTAGTACAGTTAGAAAAAATAATAAAAAATCTCAAGAGCAAAATCCCCAGATTCCAAATGATGAATTAAATGATTTCTTGAAAAAATTTTTTGGTGATAAGGGTTTTGATAATCCAGAAAAAAAAATACCGAGAAAATCTCAGTCTATGGGATCTGGATTTATATATTCCTCTAATGGATATATCATTACTAATCACCATGTAATTGCTGATGCAGACCAGATAATTGTAAAATTAAATGATAAAAGAGAACTTGACGCAAAACTAATTGGATCTGATCCTTCAAGTGACATAGCTTTATTAAAAATAAAAGCTAAAAATTTAAAACCTGTAAAAATAGGTAAATCTGAAAATCTTAAAGTTGGACAATGGGTTTTAGCTATTGGATCCCCATTTGGTTTTGAAAGCACAGTGACAGCTGGAATAGTAAGTGCAATCGGTAGAAGTTTGCCAAATGATAATTATGTTCCTTTTATTCAAACTGATGTTGCAATAAATCCAGGTAATTCAGGTGGCCCACTATTTAATTTAGATGGAGAAGTTGTCGGTATTAATGCGCAAATTTTTAGTAGGTCTGGTGGATTTATGGGACTATCTTTTGCGATACCAATGGATGTAGCTGAAAATGTTATAAAGCAGTTACAAACATCTGGAAAAGTTTCAAGAGGATGGCTAGGTGTTTATATACAGGAGGTCACAAATAATTTGGCTAAATCCTTCGGTATGAAAAATCCTTCTGGAGCGTTAATTTCAAAAATTATTCCTGATGGTCCAGCGTCAAAATCTGATCTAAAAGTTGGTGACATTATATTAAAATTTGATGGAAAAAAAATAATAACATCATCATCTTTACCACCGATAGTTGGTAATACAAAAGTCGGGAAAAAGGTGAAAATAGAAATTCTTAGAAATGGAAAAAATAAAACAATAAAATTTAAAGTTGAAGAATTACCAGTTCAAAAAATGTCTAAAAAAATGGAGCCAAAAAAATCTTTCGCATCAAAAAAAATTCTTGGGATGAGGGTGTCAAATCTCTCCGACTCAGAAAGAAACAGCCTTGGCTTGGATAGTAATTTTGGTATTAAAGTAAAGGAAATTCTATCAAATCCTGCTTATGAAAGCGGGCTTCTAAAAAATGATATTATTTATCAAATATCAGGGAAAAATATTAAAAACATTAATCAATTTGAAAAAATTGTTAAAAGTATGAAGAAAGGTGATTTTGCTTCCCTTTTGGTAAGAAGGTCACAAGGAAACTCTCTTTATTTAGCCATAAAAATAGAGTGATTTTTTATGTCTGAATTTGATAAAGATTTAATAAGAAACTTTTCTATTATAGCTCATATTGATCATGGAAAATCTACGCTTGCAGATAGATTTATACAAATTTGCGGAGGTTTAACTGAAAGAGAGATGAGTGCTCAAATTCTTGATTCCATGGATCTTGAAAAGGAAAGAGGGATTACAATAAAGGCGCAAAGTGTAAGATTAAATTTTTGCTCAAAAAATGGCAAAACTTATCAATTTAATATTATAGATACTCCTGGGCATGTTGATTTCTCTTATGAAGTGTCACGCTCTCTGGCTGCTTGTGAGGGAGCGCTTCTTGTTGTTGATGCTTCTCAGGGTGTTGAAGCCCAAAGTGTTGCAAACTGTTACAAAGCTGTTGAGTTAGATTTAGAAATTTTACCTGTTTTAAATAAAATTGATTTGCAGTCAGCAAACCAAGAAGCTGTAAAAAATCAAATAAATGAAATAATTGGTATTGAAACTTCAGATGCAATTGGAGTAAGTGCTAAAACAGGACTTGGTGTAGAAGATTTGTTAGAAAATATAATAGATAAAATACCACCACCTAAAGTTACAAATAGTAAAAAACTTAAAGCCTTAATTATAGATTCTTGGTTTGATAATTATTTAGGCATTGTTTCACTTGTTAGAGTTGTTAATGGGTCATTAGAAATAAAACAAAAAATAAAACTTGCCTCAACAAATGTTACCTATCAAGTCGAAGAATTAGGATGCTACTCTCCAAAAGTAAATAAATTAAAGAAAATTAACGAAGGGGAGGTAGGATACTTAGTTGCAGGCGTTAAAGATATAGCATCTGCAAAAGTTGGTGATACTATACTTTCTTATGATGACGATACAAGCAAACCGTTGGAAGGCTTTAAAGAAATTCAACCAAAAGTTTTTGCTGGTTTATTTCCTATAAATAGTGATGATTATAAAGACTTTAGAGATGCCCTTGAAAAACTTGAGCTAAATGATTCTTCTTTCGATTATGAGCCTGAAACCTCAAAGGCACTTGGGCATGGATTTAGATGTGGTTTTTTGGGCATGTTACACATGGAAATTATTCAAGAAAGATTAGAAAGAGAGTATCAACTAGATTTGATTTCTACTTCACCTACAGTTGTATATAAAGTTATAAAAAAAGATGGTAGCTCAATAGAAGTTGATAACCCAAGTTCTCTGCCAGATATGTCGAGTATTGAAGAAATACATGAGCCAGTTATTTCAGCATCGATGTTAGTGCCAAACGAATTTATTGGGAACGTAATAACCTTGTGCGAACAAAAAAGAGGAAAGCAAATCAAAATTTCATATGTTGGCGGGCAAGCATTGATAGAATATTATTTGCCGTTAAATGAAGTAGTTTTAGATTTTTTTGATAAATTAAAATCATGCACAAAAGGTTATGCATCTTTTGACTACTTTATACATTCATTTGAAAAATCTGACTTACAAAAATTAGACATATTGATTAACGGTGAAAAAGTAGACGCTTTATCATTAATCGTACATAAATCAAGATCACAAAGTATTGGAAGAAAGCTTGTCAATGGAATGAAAGATGTAATACCTAGACAAAATTTTGATATTGCAATACAGGCTGCTATAGGTTCACAAATTATTTCAAGAGCTACAACAAAAGCTTACAGAAAAGATGTTACTGCGAAATTATATGGCGGGGACGTAACAAGAAAAATGAAGTTATTGAAAAAACAAAAGTTAGGTAAAAAACGCATGAAACAAGTTGGAAAAGTTGAATTACCTCAAGAAGCCTTTATGGCTGTTTTAAAGATTGATACTAATGATTAAATTTATATTAATATTTATATTTTTAATTTTCGCTAATAATTCTTATTCTAGTAATGTTCTTAACATTACATTTCTAGGAACTGGTTCTCCTCGTCCAGACATAAATAAACTTGGTCCATCTGTGCTTATAAAAAACAAAAATGAAGAAATAATTTTAGATATTGGAAGGGGTACAACTTTAAGATTAAATCAAATTGGAAATGATTTCTCAAAAATCAAAGATATTTATATATCTCACTTTCATTTTGATCATATTGTTGGGCTTCCTGATTTTTGGTTAACCAGTAATTTATGGCAAAAAAAAGAAGATACAAATGTATATGGACCTAAAGGTATTAAGTCATTTTGTAATTCGATAAGAAATGCGTTTAAGGAAGACATCAAATATAGGTATAATAAAAATATTAAATCTAATATTAATTGCTTTAACTTTTCAAAGATAAATAATGATAGTTTAAAAAAAATAAAGGTCTTACCTTTTGAAAATTCTCATGGTCATATTGATAACTCCTATGGATTCAAAATAATTTTTAAAGATAAAAAAATAGTTTATTCTGGAGATACAACATATTCTGAAAATCTTATAAATAATTATATTGGTAGTGATATTCTTATACATGAAATAATTGCCACTACGAGTAAGATTTATCAAAATAATAAAAAACTAAGAAAAGTCTTTTCAACTCATACTAGCATTAATCAAATAATAAAAATTTTAAATAAAACAAAACCTAAATTGACTATATTAAATCATGCGTTATTATTTGGTGTAAGTGAAGATTTTGTTTTATCTGAGATTGGTAAAAAATATAAAGGAAAAGTTATTTTTTCTAAAGACTTAATGTCTATAGACTTAGGCGAGGAATTAAATATATTCAATATCGGTAATATAAAAAAATGAATAATAAATTAGATTTTAATAAACCAATAATTATGGGGATTTTAAATATAACGCCAGATAGTTTCTCTGATGGTGGTTCCTATGTGTCTTGTGAGTCAGCCGTGGAAAGGGCAATGATTATGATTGAACAAGGAGCATCTATTATTGACATTGGAGGCGAATCTACTAGACCAGGGTCAGATAGGGTTCCAGCTGTTGAGCAAAAAAGAAGGATTATCGACGTAATATCTCAATTAAAAAAAATAATCCCGAATAATGTAATCATTAGTGTAGACACAACTTCTTCTGATGTTGCAAAAGCAGCAATAAATCTTGGAGTTGAAATGATTAATGATGTAAGTGGTGGTACTGAAGATCATGAAATGATGAAATTAATATCAGATAATAATATTTATTACTGTATCATGCATATGCAAGGCTCACCAAAGACAATGCAAGATGACCCAAAATACAATGATGTAACAAATGAGATAAGTAGCTTTTTAAAAACACAAGCAGAAAAAGCCATTAGTCTCGGTATAAAAAAGAATAAAATAATTATAGATCCGGGAATAGGGTTTGGTAAAAAAGTTGAGCATAATCTAGAAATATTAAAGAATTTAGATAAAATTTCAAATATTGGCTATTACACGCTACTAGGTACTAGCAGAAAGAAAATATTTAGTGACTTATCAGGTAATAATAACCCCGAAGATAGAATTTCAGGAACATGTGCTACATCGGCCCTAGGAGTAGCAGCTAATATTAATATTTTTAGAGTCCATGATATTTGGCAAAATAAACAAGCTATAGATATTGCTTTTGCAATTAAAAATATTTAATTTCATAGAATTGCATTATATTAACAATGTGGTATGTTTTATTTAATTTAAACCAAATCATATAAAAGAGCATGACAGAAGATTTATCAAGCAAAAAATGCGTACCTTGCGAAGGAGGCATTCCCGCATTCACAATAGAGCAAATCAACGATTACTTAAAAAAAGTTGATGGTTGGGTTGTAAATGAAAAAGAAGAAAATAAATTTTTTCTAACTAAAGAATTCAAATTTAAAGATTTTGTGAGCAGCCAAGTATTTGTAAATAAAGTTGGTGAAATAGCAGAAAATGAAGGTCATCACCCAGATATAAGTTTTGGCTGGGGGTATGCCATTATTAAAATATACACACA
>CESF01132074.1_pt1 | contig 13027 bp, 12 predicted proteins | sample 356331 | NCBI WGS metagenome assembly CESF01 (sample SAMEA2621779, study PRJEB7988) | marine metagenome | biome: marine biome (ENVO:00000447); feature: surface water layer (ENVO:00002042); material: "saline water (ENVO:00002010), including plankton (ENVO:xxxxxxxx)" | depth 5 m
AATCGCTCACCTTGAGGTGGGTGGTGAATTGATGAGGCGTGGACTGCATGTCCTCATGGAGAAGCCCATTGCTCCTAGCGTTGAAGAGGCTAAGCAGCTTGTTGAGTTGGCCGAAGAACGCGACCGAATCCTTCAAATTGGACATATTGAGCGTTTCAATCCAGTGATGCGGGAGCTGGAAGCGAAACTAAATCACCCAAAGTTCATTGAATCACATCGCCTCTCTCCCTTTCCCAACCGCAGTATTGACATTGGAGTTGTCCTAGATCTCATGATCCACGATCTCGAAATCATTTTGCATCTTGTGAAGTCGCCAGTTGCGAGCATCGATGCCGTAGGTGTCCCAGTTTTGATGAAAAGTGAGGATATTGCCAATGCGCGGCTCCGATTCGAAAATGGTTGTGTTGCTAATGTGACCGCGAGCCGGATTAGTCCTGAAAGGTTGCGGAAGATCAGGGTTTTTCAAGACGATGGTTATCTTTCGCTAGATTATCAGGAGCAATCCGGCGAAATGTTTTGGAAAGAAGGAGGCGCGATCCAGAAAGCCACGGTTGAAGTTGAAAAGGACGAGCCACTCAAGCTTGAGCTTACGGCCTTTGTGGAAAGTGTCCAAGAGGGTAAAACTCCTGCAGTTACTGGAAAACAAGGTGCTGATGCCCTCGCTATTGCTCTCGAAATCACACGGCAAATTGAGGCTGGGTAAAGATCGGGTGACAATTGTCGACAAGGGAACCCACCGGGTTAGCTTAATTTTATAAAAAACCTCGTTTTTTTCCAAGGATGCGGCTCTTGAGATGTCATTCCTAATGAAAAGAATGTTTATCCGTGTCTCAAAGAAGTTCACAGCAAGTCTCTCGGCCGTCAATCATGCGCCTACCTCGTAAAAGAACCTCGCCAGTGGCTCAGCTGTCGCTTGAAGAGGTCTTTCTTGCTGAGGAGAGTCCGCTCCTGCGGTATGCCTTTGGTTTGTTAGGGCGACGTGAGCTTGCCGAGGAAGTGGTCCAAGATGCCTTCCTCAAGCTTCACGAGCACTGGGATGAGGTCGAAATACCCCGCGCCTGGCTTTTCCGATGTGTGCGGAATTTCTCATTCAATATTCTTCGGAAAAATAAGCGCGAGACACTTGAAGAAACTCCGGAGAAGCGTGATTCAGATCTCGAGGGCCCGGATCACGAATTGGGGCGCCTCGAAGCGGTTGGAATGATTCAAATGCTTATTTCTGAAATGGACGAGCGGGATCAGTCCATGGTCCGAATGAAATATTTTCAGGATCTAAAATATCAAGAAATTGCCGACAAACTCGAAATGAGTGTCGGGAATGTCGGTTACCGGCTTCATCACTTACTCAAAGATCTCGGGGAACGGCTTCGTAAGTCGGGGATCAGTCATTTCTAACCTCAGATTTATATGAACGAATATCTGCAATCTTACATTGAACCCGAGCTGGAAGCACGCATTTGCGCATTGGTTTTAGGGGAAGCCTCAGCTTTTGAGGCAGGAGAATTAGAGAGGCTGATGTCAGAAAGACCCGAGCTTAAGAGGTATCAGATTGGCCTCGAAAAAACCCACGAGCTTTTGGGGGAGGCTCATGAGGTTCAGGACAACTTGGAATGGAAGTTATCTGATGAGTGTCGCGGGAAAATTCTGGTAAAAATCAATGAAAAAAACCGCGAGGAAATGGTTGAGAAAAGGAGGAAACGTATCTCCATCATCGCACAACGGAGGCTGATTTACACGCTTGCAGCCTGTCTTTTCCTGACCTTGGTGATTGTTGTGTTGAATCAACCACGTAGTTTAGAATCAGAGCGATCTTCAATAGTGGCTGAATCACAACCTGGCTTGGAAGAAGAAAACTTAGGGATCGGATTAGCTTCTCAATCTCCTATTTCACCGGCTTCAGTGGTTTTGGAAGGTTCCCCAAGAAATCGTCTCAGCATGCAGCGGGACATGATTGAAGAGCCTGCCAAGTTAAAGAAATCTAATAGTTCACTAACAGGTGAAATGTTCGGACCGGAAAATGGGGATGCTACAGGGGAAGGATTGCCATCCGAGAAATTGTCTTATGTCCAAAAGCAGGAAACTGGGCTGGAGGCCACAAGGAGCAGTAACGAAAATAAAAAAATTGAGCTAGGAGCGAGAGCGAAGGCTCGTTCGGTGCGGACAAGGGATAATGATGAAGCGTCCGCTGGCTCAGAGAATAGCGAGGTTGAAGCTGAACTTGCACTGCAGGAGATGAAAGTGCAGGCGCCGCCAGTTGAGAAGCAGTCAGAGTCGAGTGAGCCCGAGAAAAAGCCCAGAAAGAAAGGTGCTTTAGAGGGGTGGGGAAATCGAATTTTACTACCGACCATAATTTTATTGAGCCTTTTCCTCGCTTGGCGCTGGGCTAAGCGAATCCTTTAAATTTAGCCAAATAAATCACTGATTTCTCTCCTTAAAGGGTTGACGCATCTTCTTTTCTTCCTAGAGTCCCGCCACGCGAATTAGCGCTCGTAGCTCAATTGGATAGAGCGCCTGACTACGGATCAGGAGGTTTGGGGTTCGACTCCCTACGAGCGTGCCATTCGCCTCATTTACAGGCTACTCAGATAGTTTGTAAATGAGGCCGATGGCTTGTTCTTATTAAAGTTCAGTCGTTCGTCGGAAACAAATAAGTTGGAACCCCGTAATATTTGTTTTCTCCAGTGGGGTACCTGTCGTCTGGACGATTAACCAAACTAACCCAAATCCTAACCTACAGTTATGAGTGAAACCGAAGTGGCGGAGCCCGAAAATGCAGAGCTTTTGGCTCTCATTGATGAGCATTTCCGCGAATTTAAAGAAGGATCGATTGTCAATGGCACGATTCTTGATATCCGCCCCCAAGTCGTCGTTGTCGACATTGGATACAAATCAGAGGGAGCTATTCCAGTTTCCGAGTTCGAAGATGAAGATATCGAAGTCGGCGATGAAGTTGAAGTTCTCCTAGAGCGCCTTGAAGATGACGAAGGGCTAATTGTCCTTTCCAAAGAGAAGGCGGCCCATAAGCAGAATTGGGAGAAGATCATGAAAGTTTACGAGGATGGTGGCCTCGTGAAAGGAAAAGTGAAGGGGGCCGTCAAAGGTGGCTTGATCGTGAACGTTGGCGTGGAAGCTTTCCTTCCTGGCTCGCAAGTGGATATCATTCCTCCTCGCGACCTTCAGGAATATGTTGGCAACGTTTACGAGTTTAAGATCGTAAAGGTGAACGATGATCGCAAGAATTTGGTGTTAAGTCGCCGTGAGGTCATTGAGGCCGAGCGCGCTGAGCTTCGCCAGAAGTTCCTTCAGACCGTTATCGTGGGAGATAAGGTTATCGGTCAGGTTAAAAATATCACGGACTTCGGCGCTTTCGTCGACCTTCAGGGTATGGATGGACTTCTCCATATCACCGATATGAGTTGGGGGCGCATTGCGCACCCATCGGAAATGCTTCGCATAAGCCAAGAAATCGAGGTTCAGATCCTCGATGTTGATCGTGACAAGGAGCGCGTCTCGCTTGGTCTCAAGCAAATGACTGACAACCCATGGGCTGATATTGAAGCTCGCTTCCCAATTGGAGCTGAAGTTTCCGGGAAGATCACTAAACTTCTTCCTTACGGTGCCTTTATCGAAATTGAGAAAGGGGTTGAGGGGCTTGTTCACGTTTCCGAGCTTTCTTGGGTCAAGCGTATTACGCGACCGAGCGATGTGCTTGAGCTTGATCAGGAGATCAAGGCGGTTGTTCTTGGGATTTCTACCGAAGAGCAGAAGATCTCTCTTGGGGTTCGCCAGCTCGAGGAGAATCCATGGTCCGAGATCGAGGCTCGTTACCCGATCGGCAAGGAAATCAAGGGAGAGGTGCGCAACCTCACCGCTTATGGTGCATTCGTCGGCCTCGAAGAGGGTATCGATGGTATGATTCACGTCTCCGACCTTTCTTGGACTCGGAAGATCAATCATCCTTCCGAAATGCTCAAGAAGAACGACGAGGTCGAAGCCGTTGTTCTCAGTATCGATAAGGAAAATCAGCGAGTTTCCCTCGGAATTAAGCAGCTTGATAATGACCCTTGGTCTGACATCGACAGCAAATTTAAGGTGGGAGACAAGGTCTCTGGAACGGTTGCCAAGATCGCTTCCTTTGGAGCCTTCGTCAGTCTGGATGGGGATATTGATGGTCTGATTCACATCTCGCAGCTTAGCGAGGAGCATGTGGAGAGGGTCAAGGATGTCCTTAAGGTCAGCGACGATGTAGAAGCTCGTGTTATCAAGGTCGATAAGATTGAGCGTCGCATCGGTCTCTCCATCAAGGCGGTTTCTTACTCTGAGGATCAGCTTCAGAAAGAAAGCCAGTCCTTCGAAACCCTCCGTCCTTCCAGTGATCTCGTTGGTCTGGAGCAAGCGTTTAACCTTGCGACCACCAACGACGAGTCTGAAGAGTGGAGCCCGTCCGAGGAGGACTAATCCAAGACCGGAAAGAAAAGATTCAAAGTCGCTTCGGGAAACCGAAGCGGCTTTTTTTATCGGGGTAATCCACTACCACGTTTTGTAGCCATCCATCAAGAGAGGGAGGGGCATTGAATAATTCTAGATCATGAAATAGCTCAATGGGTGGATTAGCATCTTGTTACCATCAATTGATGTTTTTTGCGTAAGCTACCCCTCTGCGTCCTTGTGTCCGCTTCCTCTTGGAACAAGAACTTGCTGATCCGCTTTAAAGACCCGCTATGTGCAAGAGCGTAAAACTAAAACCCATGTATTTTAAGCCGCATTCGAGCGCCGTTTCTTCATGGTTGGTGCCTTGTCACCTTTCACAACTGCCGCATTAACTGTCACGGATTCGATGTCCTCACGTGAGGGCACTTCAAACATCACGTCGAGCATTAGGCCCTCGAAAATAGAGCGTAGGGCCCGTGCTCCGGTTCCTCGTTCAATTGCTTGTTTCGCCATTTCAGAAAGCCCATCTTTGGTGACTTTCAGCTGAACTTTGTTCATCGAAAGCTGCTTTTGATATTGCTTCACCAGAGCATTCTTGGGCTCGGTGACGATTTGGACCAATTCTTTTTCGGTCAGTTTACGAAGGGAAGTTAGGACGGGCAGGCGACCGATGAATTCCGGGATCAGACCAAAGTGAAGGAGGTCCTCTGCTCGGGCTTGTTTGAGGAGAGAAATCTCTTCGGCCTCTTCAGTCTCCTCCGTTTTAACTGAATTGAATCCAAGCACCCGTTTTCCGAGTCGTCGACGGACAATATCTTCCATCCCCACAAAAGCTCCACCACAGATAAAGAGGATTTTCTCAGTGTTGAGTTGAATGTATTCCTGCTGTGGGTGCTTTCGCCCTCCTTGAGGTGGAACATTGCAGACTGAACCTTCAAGAATTTTTAAGAGGGCCTGCTGGACTCCCTCACCGGACACATCACGGGTGATGGAGACGTTCTCAGTCTTGCGTCCGATTTTATCGATCTCATCGACATAGATGATACCGCGCTCTGCACGCTCGACATCGAAGTCAGCTGATTGCAGGAGTCGTAGAATGATGTTTTCAACGTCTTCTCCGACGTAGCCAGCTTCGGTAAGAGTGGTTGCATCAACGATGCAGAAGGGAACGTCGAGGAGGCGAGCAAGAGTTTTGGCAAGGAGAGTCTTGCCAGATCCAGTAGGTCCAAGGAGAAGGATGTTTGATTTCTCGATCTCGACGTCGGCATACCTTTTATCGGCATGCTCATGTTGCCGTAGTCGTTGGTAGTGATTGTAAACGGCAACCGAAAGGACTTTTTTGGCGTCTTCCTGCCCAATCACAAATTCGTTGAGGTGCTGTAAAAGCTCCGAGGGCGTAGGAACCCCGTCTTCTAGGAGCGTCGAAACCTCCTTCGTGGGTTCTGACTGACCGGCAAGTTCTTTGCGAAGAATAGTGGAGCAGACGTCAATACACTCGTTGCAAATGTAGACGCCAGGTCCAGCGATGAGCTTCTTGACTTCCGAGTGGCTTTTGCCACAGAAGGAGCACATAGTTAGGTTATTTGCGCGGGCCATGAATAATAGGAGTTAGCGGGATTTCCTGTGGTCAGTTTAGCACTTTGAGCGAGTGGTGTCGCGTGATTTATTCAAAGATCGAAAGGTGTGTCCAGAGAGTTGGATCCAATTCTTTGAGCGTTCGCTCTATGAGTGGGGCCGCGTCCTTCTGATCGCTTAGAACGGCAAAAATAGTAGATCCTGAACCTGACATCATGGAAGTTTGAGTTTCTGGTTGTTCGAGAAGAAATTGCTTGAGCTCAGCCAAGAAACGATGTTTTTCAAAAACCGGGCGTTCTAGGTCATTATGAAGATCGATTCCGCTCACCTTATTTGGAGCGTAGGAAATACCGTGAATCTCTAGGGACTTGCTCCAGCGGGAATAGGCCCAAGGAGTCGAGATCGAGAAGCTTGGTTTAAAGAGGAGGATGGGATCGCTCCATGGTAGATCAAGAGGTTCTACGATTTCCCCCTTTCCTCGACACCAACTCGCTGATTCATAGAGAAAAAGAGGGATGTCAGAGCCAAGCTCCCCAGCCCATTCTGCAAGCTTCGAAAGCGGAACAGAAGTTCCTGTGAGTTGGTTGAGCGCCAGAAAAGTGGATGCGGCATCTGAGCTGCCACCTCCAAGTCCGGCGCCGTGTGGAATTCGTTTTTTTAGGGTGATTCGATAGCTCGCTTTTTTCCCGGTGTTCTCTTCAAAGAGCCGGAGGGCGCGAGAGACCAAGTTGGATTGATCGGTGGGAACGCCTGGAGTTTCGCAATGTAAGGTGAATTCATCTGCTGCTTCAAATCGAAGTTCATCGGTCAGCCCAGGCATAGGTAGAACTAAAGTTTCCAGCTCGTGGAAACCATCTTCACGCTTACGGTTGATTTTCAACGAGAGGTTGATTTTGGCGGGAGGATAGACTGTGAGTGAGCTCATAAGGCATAATGTCCAAGTAAAGCGAGGTGTCGTCCGGTGTTTCCTTCTTCACGACGATAAGAGTAGAATCTTTTGAGATCAGAGGCAGTGCAAAGGCCACAATCGTGGAAGTTTCCGGGTAAGACTCCCGATCTTATTGCCTGATCTCGGATTGTTTGGGCGAAATCAACTTCATAATACGGAGGTCGGATGCAGGGTGCTAAGACTGCCACAAGATCCTTAGGGTGAGTTTGGAAATTTAGATTCATCGCTTGAATCGCATTTTTAGTGATATTGAGCTCCGTCCCTTTTTTCCCAGAATGAAGAAGTCCAATTGCTCCAGTTTTTTGATCGAGGAGGTAAAGTGCGCCGCAATCAGCGACATGGATTCCAAGAAGGGTATTCTCTAAAGTTATTAGGCCATCGACTCCCGGGGATATGAGTGGAGATTCTTTCGTGATCACGGTGATTTTGGATCCGTGAATTTGTTCGGCATGAAAAGTTCGGCTAAAACCCAACGATTTAGCAGCGGCGGTGTGATAGTTGGTAAGGTGGGCTAATGTCTCTTCCTTATCAGTAGAGGTTTGGGCCTCAGGAATGCGCTCGACGAAAGCGGCACAATGGTTCCTTGACTGAATAATTGGAGACAAAAAGAAAGACGCTTCCTGCACGCTCGAAAGCGTAGAGGAAGCGTTTCAAATTCGCAAAGTTTCCTTCACGAACATTTGGTTTGGAAGTTGCTATGATTCCAGATTTTTTCCTTCGATCGCTTGATTGGCCGCAGCGACTGAAGATGCATCGACTTCATCGAGGTCTTCCATGATGTTAGCTAACTCGGAAGCGATGTGTTGGCGCATGGTTGAAACGATTTCGGATCCGCTGCTAGTGATGCGAACCATAATTTTGCGACGGTCTTCGGCTGCGTGAACGCGCTCTACGAAACCAAGTTTTTCAAGGCGGTCAACGAGTCCAGTAGCGGCTGCCGTAGAGTGCCCCATTTTTTTGGCGATAGCCGACATGGTAAGGTAGTCCTCACTAGAAAGGTAGGTGAGGAGGAAAAACTGAGGAAAAGAAATGTTTCCGCGATTCAGTTCACTTGAAAGATTCAAGATGCATGATCGCTGGGTCATCATCACAAAGTCAGCCAATCGGTTTGGATCCACTTTACGTTGGCCTGAGGTGTTGAGTGTGCTTGCTTTCATGGTGTATCAACTTTTTTGAATTATTTAGATATTTAGGATGCCCTAGTTACTTCGGGAGGAGTATTACCAAGAAAAATGGAGTACATTCAAGTGATAAAGATAAATTTTTTTAAATAAAGTGGGTTTAACTCACAATAAAGGGAGGGTAATTAGCTCTAATCCCTGATAGTTTGGGGGTCTTGATCGTCTTCACTAAGATCATTTTTGTTTGAATTTTCTTTTGTGCCACCCTCGATCTCGTCCTTTGTCTTCGTAGCAGTCTGCTTTCTGTCGGGGTTTTGATAGGCTATGACCGCAAATCCTTTCTCTGTTTCTCCACTTAATAAATCGGCTGCGAAAAAATCTCGGACTCGTTCGCCAGAGGGACGAAGGGATGCTGTGCGGCCATCGGGACCTCTTGATTGGTAAATGATGCCCTTTGGTAGGGTTCCTGTTCCTAATTTTTGAATGAGGACAAATTTACCGCGCTTGGAGACCGAAGCGATACGACCAACAATTATTTGATCTGGACCTTCGATACTTTGGACTTCCTTAACTGCGTCTGATGGGGTCTCGCTACCGCAGGATACGAGTAATAAAGAAATGAAAAAAAGGGATTTCATAAGCTGATAAAAAGGCGTGCTTCCTTCCGGCGCAAACGTTGACCCCCAGGTAGGTTCATGGAAGGAGAGGCATCTGGGTTCGCTATTGTTAGAGCTTGATCCACATGTGCCGAGGTGAGATTGGGGATTTGATGAGATGAGAGAAATTGGTGAATTGATCGTTTTTGAAGGGCTTGTGGAAGACTCCGAAGAGTAGGTAGGTGGATTCTTCCCTGGGGATCGAGAAGTTCGATATCGGATAGATAGATGTCAGCAGCATCTTCAAGCTCCCGATGATGATGAGAAGCACGTAGGATATTCGAGGTGATATCCCGCTTCATAATTTCAGAAAGTAGCGGGATTACTTCATTCCTGAGTCGATTGCGGGTTGCAAAAGGCTCGAGGTTTGATGAATCGTTGCGGAAGGAATGGTCGAGGCTTACGATATATCGATCAATAGCTTCCCTACGAATTTCCAAAAAAGGTCTGAGAAATGTTAAGGCTCCTAGCTCTTGCTTTGCCTTCATTCCTTTGAGGCCTGCAGCACCTCTAAGGAGATTGAAAAGGATGGTTTCTGCCTGATCATCGGCGTGATGCGCGAGGAGGATATGATTGATTCCCGTTTGGCTCGCACATTCCTCGAAGAAACGGTGCCGCGCGTCTCGGGCTGCAGTTTCGATAGAGAGGCTTTTACTTTCAGCCAGTTCAGTAACGTTGACTCTACCAACCATGAGATCTACGCCCAAAAGTTTGCGAAGAAATCGCTCGTCATCGTTGGACTCATCTTTGCGAAGTTCGTGATTTAGATGGCAGTAAATGATTTTTTTAAAACCATTTTCGACGAGCCAGTGATGTAATGCGATAGAATCTCTACCGCCGGAAATACCAAGGAGGTAAGGCCTTTCTGGATCCAGCCATTTTGGGGGCGGAATCATGGCTTTCGAAATACCATGAAGTGTTGCCATGGCAAATCATCAATTGTTTCATCCCACACAAGGCCAGCGAGTGCCATTTCTTTCTTGGCTTGTTCTTGGCTCATTTTGTGAAGTGGTTTGATTGGGACATTGGGGTCTTCTTCCCGGTATTCTAGAAGGTAAACGCGCCCACCTGGTTTAAGTGCGTAAGCAATGGATGTCATCATTTCGTAAGGGTGCGAAAATTCATGATAGGCATCGACCATTAGAGCTGCATTGATGGATTCCTCAGGAAGACCAATATCATCGATTTTACCGAGGTGAGGGGAAACATTATTAATGTCTAACTGCTCGGCTCGCCCTTTTAGAAAATCAATCATCTCTGGCTGGATGTCGACCGAAACCACTCTTGATTTAAGGTGATTCATGGCAATCCGAAGGCTGTAGTAACCTGACCCAGCTCCGATATCAGCTAGAACCTCGCCTGGAGCGAGCTTGATTAAATCGAGAGCCTTTTTGGGTGCTTCTTCCTGTTCCCGTGTCCGTCTCTCTAGCCAGTTGATAGCAGGATGGCCCATTACGTAAGCAATCTCACGTCCTTGATAATACTTACCAGTGCCATCCCGAGTTTGAGGTCCGTCGGAATAAAAATCGTGTTCAGGATGGGGTGGCTGGTAGTTTGCAGGAGTCTGGTTGGCGGTAGTGACTGATTCCCAATATTCCGAATTATCCTCGATATTGTTCTTCATCCCAATCTTTCGGTCATTTCCGGAAGGCGAGTCCTTCTTGTTAAGCGCCCAATAAGTGAAGCCGGAGATGGTGATTAGAATTACGATAAGAGGGAGGATTTTCATGGCACGAGGAAATGTTGGCAGGCGGAAGGGAGTTCTGGAATTAGGATTTCACACAGCCTTGAGAATTCTTTTGGATCACCTGTCGTTAATACATTAACCTCATTTTGCTCGGGAGTGGTCAAGGATTGTTGACGGACTCTGCGCGCAATGGCGCTTCCTGTATCAATAAACTTTATGTGATTGGGAAGGCGAGCCTCAAGGGCGGGAAGTAAAAATGGATAGTGGCTACATCCAAGAATGAAGACATCTGCATTTACTGCTAATAGGCTTGAGGTGTATTCATCGATCGCTTGATTAACTTCGTCTCCTTCTAGAATCCCTCGTTCCACGAATTCGACGAACTTGGGACAGGGTTGTGTGATGACTCGGAGATCTTGAGCATGGGTAGCAACGAGACTGTGGAATTTTTCGCCTGCGAGAGAGGCTTCAGTAGCAAGGACCCCAATGGTGCCTGTTTGGGTTAGGTCAGAAGCTGGTTTGACGCCCGGCTCCATTCCAACAAAAGGAATGCAATGTCTGGATCGAAGTGCTTCGATTGCTACGATTGTGGCTGAATTACAGGCGATCACTATGAGCTCTGCTCCTTTGCTGATCAGGAAATCGCTCAGAGCGAAAGTGCGGTTCCGAATCTCAGAAAAATTCTTATTCCCATAAGGACACCAAGCGTTGTCGCCGATGTAAGTGAGAGATTGTTCTGGGAGCTGAGCACGAATTTCCCGCATAACGGATAAGCCGCCAACACCGGAATCAAGGATACCAATCACTCCATGCAGTCTGTCGCTTAAACCTCTGAGTGGAAACGACAAAAAAGCTCGGTTATACGACCGAGCTTTTGAAAAAATAAGATCGACGTTTTACCTTAGGTCGCGGGCGCCTCAGTTGCTTCGACGCTAACCGTAAGAGAGGTTGTCACCTCGGCATGAAGCTTGATCTCAACATCGCGATTCCCAGTCGATTTGATAGGCTTATTGAGCTGGATTGATGTTCGGTCGATAGAAACGCCCTTGTCCTCAAGCGCTTTCTGGATGTCGATGGTTGTAACGGATCCAAAAGCCTTGCCATTCTTGCCTACATCGAGAGTAAACTTGGCTTTGATCCGGGAAATTTTACTTGCAAGCTCTTGGGCCTCGTTGAGCTCCTCGGTCTCGCGCTTGGCACGAGCAGCCTGAAGGTTTTCGATCTGGCGTAAATTGCCTTGAGTCGCCTCATAGGCCTTGCCTGCGGGGATGAGGAAATTGCGGGCAAAGCCAGCTTTCACTTTGACGACATCAGCTTCAGCGCCAAGGTTGTCGATTTTTTCGCGGAGGATTACTTCAGTCTGGGCCATGGGTTTAACGGGAAAGGGTTCTCGGGAGCGCGGGAAATAGGGATTTGAAGCGAGGCAGTCAAGGAATTATCAGCGTAGATTAATAATCTCTGCTCAAAATGAGGGTGGATTGATGATCTGCTGAGTTGGTAATTTGTCGCTTGAGTCAAAATCCTTGCTCATCTGGGTGAGGTTAATGGATATGATAGATAGGGGAAGAGATGTTTTGCCCCGACATTCAATAATGACGGATCCTAGCGAGATATCTGAAAATCTTTGGAGGTTAGTGGCTTCACCTATTTTCTAGTCGTAAAGCGGCAGCTTTGCGCGGGCGTTCGGACTGCGGTCTTTTTTGAAAGCCTCCTCGAGACGATTCACAATTTTGGGATGTTGTTTGGCGAGATCGTTACCTTCAGCCGGATCCTTTTTAATGTTGTAGAGTTGCCATTTTCCCGGTTTTTTGCTTTTGGCCTTTTGGCGGACTGTCTTCCAAGGGAAATCGATAACAGCGAGTTGTCCTCCGTAACCGTGGAATTCCCAGATCATTGGTTTACTTCGTTCAAAAGATTTTTTGGTCAAAGCAGGCGTGAGGTCAGATCCATCAAGTTTTTTGGGAATCTTGACTCCGGCAGCCTTGCATAGAGTTGGAAACCAGTCAGGAAAGTAGGATGGGGCAGAGGTCGTGGAACCGGCCTCGATTTTCCCTGGCCAACGAACGATAGCGGGGACTCGGATTCCACCCTCATTCACTGAACCTTTCCATCCCCGAAGCCCAGCGGTAGAGTTAAAGAAGGGGGCGTCTACCCCACCCACATGAAATTTAGGATCACGGGAAGGGTGAGTTGTTCCGTTATCAGAGGTGAATACAACTATCGTGTTTTCGTCGAGACCATACTTTTTGAGGCGTTGAAGTATCGTGCCAACGTGTTCGTCTAGATCTGAGATCATGGCAGCATATCCGGCCCGGGGGCGAGGGTGGGGGAGATAGCCGTTCTGTCCGCGGTAGGGCCCTTTTTCTTGATCCCATTCTTTGGGATACCGATCAATCCATTCTTGTGGCGGATGCATCGCGACGTGAGGTTCCACGAAGGGAAGATAGAGAAAGAAAGGGGTATCTTTATTTTTATCAAGGAATTCTAAGGCTTCTTCTAAAATTCGATCGGGTGCATAGGTTTCGTTCCGGTAGTCGTCCGCCTTAATTTCCTCCTTTGGTCGTCGCAGGTGCCCTGGGATGGGTTTTTTGTTGATGATTTCCTCTCC
>CESF01124001.1_pt1 | contig 13025 bp, 16 predicted proteins | sample 356331 | NCBI WGS metagenome assembly CESF01 (sample SAMEA2621779, study PRJEB7988) | marine metagenome | biome: marine biome (ENVO:00000447); feature: surface water layer (ENVO:00002042); material: "saline water (ENVO:00002010), including plankton (ENVO:xxxxxxxx)" | depth 5 m
CTGAGTCATCAGTTTGAGGACCAAAATGTGGGTTGCTCAATTCATTCCAGATTTGCAACCATGCAGAGTAGTGTTTATCAATTTTTTGTCCACCAATTTCTACTTCTACGCTTTCTACCAAAGCATGCATACCTGCATCAGTATATGAACCATCAGTGTTTACCTGGTTAGCCACAATTTCAAGAACGCAATTGGAAACCAAATCACCATTTCTTGATATTGTTGCTGTTGCTCTTGAACCTGCTGCTGCATTACCCATAAAGGTTTGCTCTACTGATTCGATTGCGAAGTTGGTACATCGTCTGTACACAACCTTCCAGAATGTAATCTGAGGATTACCTGTTAAGTAAATGTCTTGTGCTCCGTAAGCTACTAATTGCATTAAACCACCGCCCATGTTTTATACTATTACAAAACAAAAAAATATCGAAAAAAAATTTATTTATTACGATCATTATAATGAGTGTTCTTTGCCTTTACAAAAGCTTTTTCTAAATCACCTTGACTAGGTTTTTGAATAGGGTAGACGTATCGTCTGGCTAAAAATTCACCTACTGCTACATCACCGTTAAAACTTTTTTCAGTTTCGTCTCCTTCAGAAACACTAACGGCTTGTTCACGGACGGTAATCATTTGACGAAAATAATTAACGTCAAAGTTTCCATCTATGATGTGTTTGTAGAATTTAGGGTATCGTTCCTTAAATTCTTTGTATTTTTCATCCATTTCTATTTTGGATAATAACTCTGAATCTTTACCTATGTTTTCAGCATTTTGGATAATGCTTTCATAGTCTATAACGTGCGCCATATAAATATTCAGGGATATTATTTTTATACTTATTTCATATTTTTATAATGATATGATAATCTAACTTGTTCTTCATAAGCATCATTAATACATTTGTTAGTACTAGTATTAGAATGATTAGAATCGACAAAATTCATGTAAGTGGTTGAATTTGTATCAAACCAACTTGAATCTTCTGGACAAGCTTTCAAAGTTTCATTAAAAAGAATTTGACTCATATTTTGATAAGCTGGGAGATTTTCACCTCTACTAGACATACCTTGTACAGGTGCTCCTTCATGGGTACTTCCAGAATCAACTGAAGCATTAGTTGGTTGAGGAACAGGAAGTACATTATCCATTTGTGGAGGAATAGTATTATTGGGAGTGTAAAAAACAGAAGCTTGTTCAACGTTTGATGATGATAACATTGGAGTTGGACTTGGTGTATTCATTAATACTATTCAATATTTTTTTTATTGTAAAATATCTTGTAATAATTGTCTTTCTAAATTAGAATTAGTAAAGAATCTATAAACATAATTCTCTGTTACTTTTTTTTTCCTTGTTATCATAACTGATTTAAGGTTGTGTAAATATGATCTAATAATAAAAGCTTCTAAACCTTTTGCCATGATACATGGATAATTTTCTGCTTCATTAAATTTTTCTTGTCTCAAGAATTCCTTAGTAAACATTAATGTACTTCTATCAAATACATCTATATTTCTTTTTTCTCTCCAAGTGTTTATACTAATACTTGGGTAAGATGTTATTTTATCATCTTTCGAATACCTAAAAATCATAGTTTCTCTAACTTGTGTACCTACTACACAATCTCCTGTATTGTGTAAATAATTCATTTGTTGAAATAATTTATCTGAATGTAAAACATCCCCTAAAAAACAGAATGTAATATAATCTCCACTAGCTCTTTGGAAACAAAAATTAAGAGCTCTTCCTAAAGATACTCTTATAAAGTGAGTAATATTTATTACTCTAATATTTTTTGTTATTTTTTTATATTTAGATATTTCTTCCCATAATTCAAATGACATATCACCATCAATATGATTGTCAAAAATAATCAATTCAATAAACAAATTTCCATCCTGATTAATAATACTGTCCATAGACTTCTTAAAATCATCGAAACTTTCATTATTTACTATCATAAATATAGAAACATTTGTTTCTGGGAGTTCAAATAACCAAGGAGGTACATCTATTTCATCTATTATTTCATAATTAGATTTAGTACTTCCCCAAAATTGATAAGCAAAACTTTTACCATGACCTTCATATTTAAGACCTGTATAATGTTCTGGATAAAACATAAAACTAGGATATATTTTTATCTTTGGGAATGTTTTGTTATAAATTTTAGTAAAAAGAAGAGGTCCTACTGTTTGCCATGCTTTTTTACCTGTTTCTTCTTTACTTACAGGTATTTTGTTTATTATTTCTAAGATATTTGAAAGTAAAGGATGATTAGCTTCAAATCCTAATACTCCTGTAGCAACAAGACCTTTTCTAATTTTTTCATTTTCATACACAGCAAAAGAAGTTTCAAATAAAAAATTATCTAATTTTTCTATACAATATGAATCAGCATCGACGTACACTCCTCCGTAACGGTTAAGAATTTCGTAACGAATAATATCAGCTTTTCCACAATACTCTTCTATTTCATCAATTTTAACTTGAGAAGCAAATTTTTCCTCTCTTATTCTATCTTCATCCCAAAGAATATATTTAAAATTAGGATTTTTATTCTTCCAAGAATTCATCAAAGAAATAGGAGGTTCTAAATTACCTACCCATATTTGGTGAATTGTCTTTGGTATCATTAATAATAACCAACAATTTTTTTTATACTCGTTTAAAGAAATACTTTAAAACATTGCTAACGAATAATGGATGAAAATTTCCTTAGTCCTTATGATATTTTAGGTGTTTCTGAAAATGCATCTTTAGGAGAAATACATTGTGCTTATAAAAGATTAGTAAGAACAGTACATCCTGATAGAAATCAAAAAGTTTATAATTGGAGTAAAGAAGATGTAAATGAAGCTTTTCAAATGATATTCCAAGCTTATAAAACACTTGTGAAACAAAAAAAGGTTAATACTGAGGATTTTCCTGAAACAAACGTTGATTATATCCTTGAGGAAGAATATAGAATTTCTAAAGAAGAAGCTAGTTTTGATATCAAAAAATTTAATCAAAATTTTGATCTAATTAAACAAAAATTTAATACACTAGATGATGACCCAAATAATAAAGGATATTCATTTTTTAATCATGGAGCAGAAGATGTTAAAATGATAAAATTTGACAACTCCTTAGTAATTTATAAAGAACCTCACGAATACTTAAAACCAACAACTGCTCATAATTTAGGAGAAAGTGTTATAAACGATTATAGTATTAACTCAAATAACCTAGAAGGAAGTGATTTAAAAATAGCATACCAAGAACCTACAAAACTAGGGGAATTAAAAGAAGAAAACGTAGAAGTAAAATTTAAAGAACTTCTTATTGAAAGAGAAAAATCAATTCCAGAAATAGACCCTAAAGTTCTCGAAGAAAAAAAAAAGAAGAAGGAACGTGTTGAACAAATACGTTTAAATAAATTAAGAAAAAGAGATGAAATACTTGTGACAAGTCTTTATCTCAAATAATATTAATACAACAAATAAGATTATTGTATTAAAATTATTAAATGGTCTAATTCTTCCATTTTAGTAAAAGATACCACTTATCTTCATTCTGGCCTTTATCTATTTTCCCTAGCTTAACAAAATAGTCTTTTGTTCCCCAAAAAGAAATAAGGTCTTTTTTTAGGTAACTTCCTTTTCTATCAAAGGTTCTATAGAAATGACTTCTTCTGAATATATAAGAATGTTTACATTCATCTTCTGGTATGTCAATGTCATCAGACTTTTCTAATATCCATCTATATGAATTTTTTGGAGAACCATTTGGTAACACTTCGTTTTTAGCAGCCTCTAAAATATCTTCCCACCCTTCACAAGGATTACACAACTCTTGTAAACATTTTTGATATGAAATATCTCTTTTTTTCACAAATTCAGGTTCACTTTTTTTATTTTTAGTATTATATTGAGTTGCTTCTTCCATTGATATTCATTGTAGTAAAATTTCTTTATATTCCTTACTATATACTTCATTGTTTACTATTTTTAACAATGGACAAGACAATTTTAAAGAAAGATTTACACAATTATTATCAAATTCATGTTTATTCATTCTAAGGCCCCTTGCTATCCACCAAGTACCATAAGGGTTGTCATCAGTATAGAAAGCTGTTATCAACCACCATAAAGAATAGAGTTCTTTTTCTGTTATGTCTTCAGAATTTAAAAATTTAAGAAGATATCCAAAAATAACAACGTCCGTCTCTTCTAGTCTTTTAGGTGGAAGAGTTCTTAAATATCTATGTATAATACTTTGAGCTTTACTAAATTTTCTGTAAGAATTGTATATTAATATATTTGGTATATTAAGTTTTTCACTTATCTTCTCAAGAAGTGAAAGACACTCCATTTAAATGTAGTCTTTATTTTATTTTTAAGATTTTAATAAAATCCTCTTCTATAAGAGATTCTTTTTTATTCCTAGAAAAAGATTTTAAATAGTTTAATTGTTTTTTAGGTTTTTTATTCCATCTCCAAAAAACTCCATCTTTCTTAACATAAATTGTTCCTTTATAATGATTACTAACACTTTCATATTTTCCACGAATCTTTTTATAAAACCTTTTAGGTACAAATTTCTTTCTTACCCTTTTAGAAGGACAAATTTCTTGTAAAACTTTAGCTTTTTTATTAAAAGCTTTTGTATCCCACCATTCTCTATATGCACACCCATTCCCACATATTCTACTGTGGATACCACAAGGAAATCCTTTCAAATTATCTCCTTTGAGTGCTACTTTACATATTTTTGGTTTAGACTTTTCTATTGTCAGTCCTAAAAAGTCAAAATTTAGGGTGTAATCTGTTTTTGGAGATATTTGTCCAGGGTTTTGAACTAACATTCCTGCTTCTTTATAAGCATGATTGTGTTTAATATAATCTTTTTCTATGCCACAAACTGTACATCTTATACAACATTCTCCTTCTTTCATAAGGTCTTTAATATTAAATTCATCTTTTAATAATAAACCATTTTGTGTATAAAATGGATTAAAAGAATGATTCAGACATTCTTTTGAACCAAAATTAGTAAATTGTCCTAAAGAATTGTAATCTGGGTTTTTTCTTCTCATCTTACTAATTATGATTTCTTTTTTTTAAGACTATAAAAATTTGAAAAAAAAATGTTAGTATTTTATAAATGGACTACTACAATAGATTTGGAAATGTCATGAATAGACAAGCTTTTCAAGTTCCTCAAGTTGTCAAGAAGCCTTCTTATAAAATTCCAAGTGAAACAATAAATCTAATAAGACATTTTGGTCCTCTGGTTATATTTTTTTTACTAATACCTGGTTTTATATTTGAATTTGGCTTAGAAGATGAAGACGAAAAAAGAAGAAAAATAAGCACTAAAACATCATTTATACATGCATGTGTATTTGCTGGTGTTCTTAAAATTGTACAATTTTTAGTAAATAAATTTTCTTAGGTAATAGTAATGAGCTTTAGCGAATACCCTCCAAAAACTACTTATCTAGAACCTCCTCTTTTCCAGTATTGTGGAAATAAAAAAGAAGCAAGAGGTAGGTGTATAGTACCTCTTCGTTATGAAAAACATACACAAGGAACTTTTACTAAAAAAAGATTTGATGACAACTCTAATTTTTCTATTGTAGCAGATTTTGACGTAGGAAAAAAAGGACCTCCACAAGGAAATCTTAGACCTTTAATACAAATTGGAAATGGATTTGTACAGTCTTCGTGATTTTGCAATAATTAAAATATTTTATTAACATTAATGAGTAACAAACTTTATTGGCACAAACAACAAGAAGTAGTTCTTAAAAAATGGGCCGAAACAGCTAGTAGTTATCGTTATTTACATGATCGTTCTTTTCAAAAATATACAAGTCAAAACATGTGGTTTGCTATTCCTGTTATTATCCTCAGTACAATTACAGGAACTGCTAATTTTGCTCAGGCAAGTTTCCCAGATTCTGCTAAGGATATAGCCCCAGCTATTATAGGAACTTTAAATTTAACAGCAGGTTTAATAACAACTATCGCCCAATTTTTGAGAGTAAGTGAACTTTTAGAAGGGCATAGAGTCGCTAGTGTAGCTTATGGAAAGTTCTCTAGGAATATAACAGTAGAACTTTCTTTACCAGTAGAAGAAAGAACTAGAGGAGGAACTGAATTTTTGAATAATTGTAGATCAGAATTAGATAAACTTATAGAACAAAGTCCTAACATTCCAATAAATATTCTTAAAAAATTTGAAAAAAAATTCAAAGATAAAGAATTTATGAGACCAGATATTCTAGAAATATCAGCGGTTGAAATTTATATACCGGATGACGAGGAACAAAGAAAAGAAAGAGAAAAAATATTTAAGGAAGAGAAGGAAAAAAGAAAGAAGATTATAGAAGAAGAGAAGTCATCAATAGAAAAAGTTATGACTGAAGCTGCATTAAGGAAGCAAGCAGCAAAAGAAGTTATTAAAATAGAAAATAAAAAACATAGAATGTCTGCGACTAGTGTATTTGGAGATATGGATAAACTTTTAGGAATGTTAAAACCTAGTGAAACAATTGAAGAAAAAGATGATAGCGATACATCTTCAGATAACGGTACTACTTTTGACAATGATATAACTTTTGAAAACAATGTTGAATTAACCGAAGGTGGTAAAAAAGAAGATGAAGACTAATTAAAGAAAAAAGAATAATTTTATCTAATAAATGGATTTATTGGATGAAATGATTCAAAGAAATATTAGACTTGAAAAAAGTGTAAATATTTTAGAAAGACATAAAGAAGAATCTCAGAATTTAATAAACAGAGAAGTGTTGTACCAGAAGTATATTTGTCAATTTAGTGATGTTTACCTTAGTGGTAATGAACTTTATAAAAAGATAGGTGATAGTTATATAGACTGGCACAAAAAATATTATTTAAGTGATTCGAAAAATTATTTAAAGTATATAGGGATTATTAATTTTATTTTAAATAATGAGTAATAGTATGACAACAGAGGATACTTCTCCTAAATCCATAAAAATTAAAAAAAAAAGAGGCAGAAAAAGAAAAAAGAATTTTGATGATTTTAAAGTTAATGCTGATAATATAAATACAGTTGGAGACCTAATAAAACTAGCTAAAGCTTGGGATGAATTTCATCTAGGATTATCTATCAAATCAAAAAAAAGACAAAGGTTATGTAAAAAAGCTTATGATTTGAATACATTATGTTCTATTGTAGATCATTTGGAAGAACTTAATGATTTGATTGGTTTAGAAGAAGTAAAAAAAACAGTTGTTAATCAAATATTATTTTTTATACAGGGTGTTAATAGTAAAGAAATGATGCACACCGTAATTACAGGTCCACCTGGAGTAGGTAAAACAACCCTAGCGAAGATTTTAGGGAATATTTATTCTGCCTTAGGATTTTTATCAGAAGGACATTTTATGCAAGTAGGAAGACCTGATTTTATAGCAGAATATTTAGGACAAACTGCTATAAAAACAAGAAGATTATTACATACTGCTTTAGGTGGAGTTCTTTTTATCGACGAAGCTTATTCTTTAGGACATACCAGTCACGGGGATTCGTATTCAAAAGAAGCTATTGATGTGATTAATCAATTTTTATCTGAGAATACAGAAGATTTTATGTGTATTATCGCAGGGTATAAAAATGAATTAAAAAGTTGTTTTTTTGCAGGGAATAAAGGATTAGAAAGAAGATTTCCATGGGTGTATAATATTAAAGGTTATAGTTCAGACCAATTAATGGAAATATTTAAGTATCAAGTTTTTAAAAATGGTTGGGATTTAGATGTTGATGAAAATATTCTTAAAAACAGTTTTAAAGAAAATAAAGATTTATTTACCAACAATGGAGGAGATTGTTTAACACTTTTTGATAAATGTAAAATACAAAGTGCAAGATCTTCATTTGGGACAGAAGAAACAGTAGAAAGCATCAGTGATCGAAGTTTTTTGAAAGGTATGGAAGTTTTTAAAAAATTTAAGAGTAAAGATGAAGAAGAAAGAAATCCACTTGTTAATATGTACATATAAAGATAAGTTGATATATTAAGTAGAATGAATAAAAGAAGATCTAGTCAATATATCAATTTGAGAAATTACCATAATGGTATTAAAAATATTTTACTTTCTGAATATGACCAAGACGAAGGGTACTCTCTTTTTGACGTATCAATAGGAAGGGGAGGATGTCTTCCAAATTTCGCTAGGACTAATGTTAATACCTTATTAGGTATTGATCCTTGCCAAATTTCTATAAATATTGCTAAGAAAAGATACAAAAATATGAAAATACCCATAAATAAAACTGAATGGATATCTCCATTTATACCTACTAATCAATTTCATTTTAAAATGTTAAAAATAACAAAAGAAGGTAAATATTCTATTACTAAATGGGAAGATTCATATCAAATAGTTAAATTAATAGAAAGTTTCCTAGGAGACACTAAAAAACTTACAATAACAGATTGTAATGGAGGTATAGGAGGAGATACTATAACTTTTTGTAAAAATTTTAAAATGGTTAATAGTATTGAACTGAAAGAAAGTCATTTTAATATACTTGATTATAATTGTAAACTTTATGGTATTAAAAATGTTAATATTTACAATTGCGATTCTAGTAAAGTTTTAGACCTAGAACAAGATGTAGTTTATTTTGATCCACCATGGGGAGGTAAAAAATATCATTTAGAAAGCAAAATCTTTTTTAAAGAACCTTTTACACATAATCTTTTTAATAAAATAAACGCTAAGATTTGTATTATAAAAATACCAATAAATTTTGATATAATCCGTTTAATTAGACAAATAGATAAGAAAGTTTGGAAAAAATGGAAAATTTATAATCTTTATAGTTTTAACATAATAATTCTTTATAAAGAAGAGAAAGAAAGAATAATAACATTTACTAGAAGATTAAAACCAAAATGTCATAAAAATACTTTTAATATCTTCAGAAATATTTGTATAACTGATAATAATACTAGTGTTTTGTTAAACAAATGGATAGGAAATTTTAAGTTTAATGTAGTTTCTTGTCAATTTACTCTTCATTATTTTTTTGAAAAACCTTCTATGTTAGAAAACGCAATAGAAAATATTTCTAATTCTTTAGAAAACGGAGGAAAATTTATAGGAACTAGTATAGATGGAAATAAAGTTCAAGAAGCTGTTAGAAACAACGATTATGTAGATAGTGATTATTATGTAATTTCTAGGGGGTATCAATATGAACCATCTGATTTGTACGGTAATAAATATTACTTCAAATTAAAAGAAAAAAATAATACAGGAACTTACTTTGATTTTAAAGAAGAAATACCAGAATATCTTGTAAACCGTGAAGAATTTATAAGAGTGTGTAAAAAATATCATCTTAGACTTATACAAATAAAAGACTTCAGTGAATACAATTATAATGAGTACAATCTTAGTGATTATGAAAAATTTATTAGTTTTTTATATTTTTCATTTATTTTTGAAAAAGATCTTGATTACTAGTATATGGGATTAGTTTTAAGTTTAGTTAACATTATTAAAACAATGTTTCCTCCAGCAGGACTACCTCTGGGATTAGGTATTGATGGAGCCGTAGGATTAGCTCTTGTAATTTTAATAGTAGTTATTCCAAATAATTTTATAAACTGGGGCCCAGTTGGAAAATGGATATGGGATAATTTAGTACCAGAATTTATAAAAATTCCAATAAATACAATAAAAAATCTTAATCCTTTCAAAAAGAAAGATGGCTTCATTTCTCAACCAGTAAAATACAAAAAAAAATTAAACAATGACGGGGGAATAGGTTGGGTACCTTATTATGGTAAACCTGGAAGGTCTTGTAAAGAAGATAAAGATTGTCCAACTTTTCAAAAATGCGAAGAAGATAAATGCGTAATACCACCAATAGTACGTTAAAATTTTCAAAATATTTATACTAATGATAAATCAATACTTTATTGTCAGTATGAATATTCGAATAGGTTACGCGTGTCTAAACATGACCCTCAGGGGTGATAAAACTACTCCTAGAATCAGTGTAGAAGAACCAAGTAAAATACCAATATTTTCTAATAGAAGTTGTATTAGAAAAACAATAGAAAAAAAAGGAATGGATTATCTTAAAGATTTATGTAAAAAAAATGTTCAAGATATTCCATCCATTCTTGAATGGAACGAAAAACATGGTATTAAATTTTATAGATTGTCAAGTATGATGCTTCCTCATTTTACAGATCCTGAAGTAGAAAGATTTTCTATGGACTTTCTTAAAAAAGATTTCGAAAAAATAGGAGAAGTTGCAGACAAATACGGTCACCGCTTAACTTTTCACCCAGGACAATATAACCTTCTAACATCTCATAGGCAAGATGTTGTGGAAAAAACTCAAATGGATTTAAGTATGCATGCTGATATTCTAGATGCTATGAATAGAGATGACGACTCAGTTATGATTATTCATGGAGGAGGAGCTTATGGTGACAAAAAACATGCATTAGAAAGATTCGTGGAAAATTTTAAAAAAATGCCAGAAAATGTCAAAAGAAGACTCGTTTTAGAAAATGATGAAAGAGTTTATAGTTCTAGAGACTTGCTACCAATATGTGAAGCACTTGATATACCTTTGGTATTAGACTTCCACCATTACAATATATATCCAGATGGACAACCAGTAGAAAATATACTTATGAGAGCACTAAACATTTGGGACTATAGAGGAATTACTCCTAAGTTTCATCTTTCAGACCAAAGACCAGGATCTAGGACAGGAGCACATGCAGATTATGTAGAAGAAATACCACAAATTCTCTTTGAAACTGCTAAAGAAACTCCTCTTGATATTATGATTGAAGCAAAACACAAAGAAAATTCTGTATTTTGGTTAATGAATAAATATCCTGAATTGAATATCAAGGATGTTAAATTTACATAAACATATTTAGACGTAATAAATATGACTTCTTTAACTTGGACATCGAACAATGAATTCAAAAAAGGCCCTGGTGGCTACTACACTAAAATCAAGCCTATGCTTGCACATAATCTTTACGAAACCTCTGGTAAGAGAAAAGGGAAGATGACAAATATGCCAAGAGGTTACAAAGGAGATCCTCCAATAAAAGGATGGTTAGCATCTGAGAAATTAGATGGGATCCGATGCATTTGGACGGGAGAACATCTGCTAACAAGACAAGGAAAAAAATTTAACTTCATACCAGAATGGTTCTTAGGAAAACTTCCTAAGGGTTTACCTTTAGATGGAGAATTATGGTGCGGGAGAGGTATCAAAAACTACCAATACATCGCTGGTATTTCTAGTTGGGGAGGAATAACCTTTTTAAACAAGCTTGAAGAAGCTCAAAAAAAACCTGATTCGAAAAAATCAAAAAAGGTTTTAGAAAAATACAAAGAACTTGACAAAAAATGGAAAAATGTTACTTTTCAAGTTTTCGATAGCCCTGTTTCTGATATTCCTTATGAAGAAAGGATTAAACTAGTGAAAAGTAAATTAAAAAATCCTTTAAAATTAGTAAAATTTTTTAAAATTAAAAGTGAAGAACAGTTACAAGAATATTATGATAATATTATAACATTAGAAGGAGAAGGTGTTATGATAAGAGCTCCTGGAAGTTCTTACGAAGAAAAAAGGTCTCGTTTACTCCTTAAAATGAAACCTATCGAAGATTCTGAAGGACAAATTATGGAATTCAAAGAAGGTGAAGGTAAATACAAAGGATTATTAGGTTCGTTTATTTGTCAAATGATTGAAAAAGGAAAACCTGTTTTTTTAGAATCAGGAGAACCAAAAACATTTTGTATAAGTGGTATGGATGATTCTGTAAGAAAAAATTACAAAAGTACTCATCCAATAGGTACTTTGATTACTTATACATACAGTCAACTTACTGGTGACGGATACCCTAGATTTCCTAGGTACAAAGGAATTAGACATGATATGGATGTCAAAAAAAGAAAAAGAGAAGAGTTTCTTTATGATGAAAATTTAGGAGATTATCCTATCAATAAAATCATAAAAGATGAGTTTGAAGAACTTATTAAAAAGGTCTCTAGTACTAGGGAAAATGGTTACACATTCAAAATAGCTAACTACAGAAAAGCTATTAGAGGTATTGTTAGTTACGATAAACCTGTTAAAGACAAAGAAACGGCTCTTGAAGCAATGAAAGAAGTTGGAATGAAGAATCCAACAAGGATTATTGAAAAAATAGAAGAGATTATTCAGTTTGGTAGTCTTAAAGTTACTAAAGTTAGTAAAGTTGACCCAAAAGTTCAAGCAATTCAAGAATTAAAAAGAATACCTGGTATTGGTGACGCAGTTGCTTCAAGACTTTACGATGAAGGTTTTAAAAGTATTGCTGATATCTTAGAAAGAGGAGAAGACAGATTTAAGAAATGTGCTAAATACATCGATGACATCGAACAAAGAATACCTAGAGTAGAAATGGTAAAATGGAGAAGGGTTCTTAAAAATTGTCTTCCTAATGGAATAGAAGGAGAATGTATGGGTTCTTACAGGAGAGAAAAAGAAACCAGTGGAGATATTGACTTTTTAATAGTTTCAAAAAAGAATGATGGATGTATTAAGAAAATTCTTAATAAAATCAAGGATAAAATAAAGATTTTGAAGACTCTTTCCAACGGAGAACACAAATTTATGGGAATAGTGCGTTTCAGAGAAGGAGGTACAGCTAGGAGATTGGATATATTCTGGGAGCCTTTAGAATGTCTTCCATTCGCTCAATTACATCATACTGGTTCAGGAGAATTTAATGTAAAATTGAGAAAAATAGCTAACGAAAAGGGATACAGGATTAGTCAAAAAGGGTTGTACGACTTAAAAAAGAAAGTCTATTTGAGGAATAGTAGATTCAAAACAGAAGAAGACATCCTTAAATTTTTAGGACAAGAATATATTTTTCCAAAAAACCGATAATTATTTTCTTGATATACTATTAATGAGTAAACCCGGAAAAGTATTAAAAGGATTGTGCA
>CESF01098341.1_pt1 | contig 13019 bp, 11 predicted proteins | sample 356331 | NCBI WGS metagenome assembly CESF01 (sample SAMEA2621779, study PRJEB7988) | marine metagenome | biome: marine biome (ENVO:00000447); feature: surface water layer (ENVO:00002042); material: "saline water (ENVO:00002010), including plankton (ENVO:xxxxxxxx)" | depth 5 m
ACTGAGACACCACGGCTAATCTCCGTCAATGCTTCCTGACAGGCTCAGTTTCTACTCCGCAATGGTCCCGAGGGTATTGACAAGCATTGCAGCTGTGACAGTCACAGCGCTCGCTGCATCACTGACTGTTTGGGCCCCCCTGCGAGGAATCAATCCTCACGGGGATCTAGCGCGATCATCCTCACCGCTGTCTCGGGAGAGTGATCCCGATCCGACTGATTTCAGTGCCGAAGAGCTGGAACATCTGCAGCGCCGATTTGGTGTACACGGACCTCAGACCCAACTCGCTCAGTTGTTCACTCGCGGGGTTGATCAGCTACAGCCTCTCCGTGCCAACACCCTGTCGAGACTCAACAGACTGAAACCGGTCATCCAAAGGGAAGCCAATCGCCACCGGATCAATCCAATGTTGATCACGGCCATCCTGTTTGATGAAATTCAGCATTCCAAACCTGGAGAGGATCTGCCGTTCGTTGTTCACTCAGGTCTTGTTGAGACGCATGGACCTGCTCAGCTGGGAATCAGTGAACTGATTCATCAAGGGCGACTTCCGGCCGATCCCTCACCTCAGCAGATTGCAGCTGCCCGAGACCTACTCATGAATCCGGATGCCAATGTGGAGCTACTGGCGGCGAAGCTTGCGCGACTGAAAGTGGAGCTCGGACTAGAGCGTGAATCGATTCTGATTGCCAGCCGGTCCTACGTCGATGCCAAAGCCATTGCCACACTGGCTTACTTGCATAACGGCAAGCTTGATTACCCCGCCAGGGTCCTCCGCTATATGCAAGACCCTGCATTACATGGACTGATTTATTCCACGATCCGTCCCGCACCGCTTCCTGTGATCTGAACGGCCAGCGCGGTTGGCTACGAATTGCAGAGGCTGCCTAAAGCTGCAAGGCGGTTCTGGAGATCGGACCAGGAGAAGCTGCGGGGATCAGCCCTGGCTCCACCCAAGTCAACATGCCGGTGGGTTGTGATCGCAGCAGGATCGATCTCAAAGCGCCTTAACCAACCATCCAGAACAAGGGCCAAAGCGTCGTACTGAGCGGCCGTGTAACCGCTGTGCTCTCCATGACTTCCATGCCCATCATCCGGAGTTTCAAGACTGAGATGCAGGGCAAAGTTATTGACAGAGCCATCGAACTCGGCATTGGTGACAGCCCACTCGCCGAGAAACGCAGAGTATCCAGCGCCGTAAGCCCGTTTGAGTGGATCCACTAAATCCACGATCGATCCATCTAAGCCAACAAGCGTGTGGTAACTGACTTGATCCTCATCACGGGGATGGGGGGTCAGGAATGTATTCACTGCTGAAGTGAGGGAGTAAACCGTCTCATGCAGCACCACAACCCGTGGAACAGGGTTGATGGCCTGGCCCCATGGATTGCTGCGGAAGCGGTCTCCGTAGTTGGTCGGGTCAGCCGGAATCGATTGGCGCAGCTGAGGGAGTTTGCTGCGCTTGCCCAGAAGTCGGCTGCGCATCGACTGATCGATACCCGAACATTGTTGTGCCAGAGGAGAGGACCAGGACGCAACTTTGGGAGCATCGGGTTGCTCTCCTGGCAGGACGTTGTTCAGATCGGAGTCGCGAGCAACTTCGTTTAGCAAATCCAGCAGGGAAGGCTTACGAGCGAGACGCTCAGTGGACTTTTCCGCAGTGAAGCCCACCAGCGACAAGACCAGCACAAGCGTGGATGTTGTTGCCAGCAGAATTCCAGCACCTGGGTTGCGCAACAAGCCAAAGGCCTTGAGACAAAACCGGTTCAGATGATCTGGAACCATTGATCACGAAGCGAACGAGCCTCCCTGGTCGCACCAGGGTCCCAGGCCAATCGATGGCGTTCCACCCCGGCCTTCTTCAGGAATAGCTCCGTGCTGGCGATCCGGCCACGACGGCTGTACATCACCTGACATTGATCCGAACCATGCAGCAACTGCTGGCTTCGTTGCAGGTTTTGGCAACGCCAGTTCCTGAGTGACAACAACTCATCGCCGGCGACCAGACCAGCTGATTCAGCGGCCCCAGAGGAAACTGTGCGATCAATCCACACACTTCCATCTGCTTCACGCAGCGTCCATCCCGCATCGGGATGAGCTGCCATCACCGGCTCGAGCTGGAGGCCTAGTTCGTTTAGGCAGGACTCGACCGGGATCGAGCCACAGTTATCCAACCAAATTGGCAGTTGTGCAGCCAGTTCAGCAGAGCTGGCTGAGATGACCTCCATCAGATCGTGGCGCGTATACCCCCGTCCGTGGACCCCTAGTCGGGACCACAAAAGGCGCAGGGTTTCAGCCAGAGATCCACCGACTTGACGCAGACGCACATCAAGGCAGAAGGCCAGAGCGGTTCCCAACCGGTAATAGCTGATCTGACTTCGGGCATTGGCGGGGGACTGCTTATAGAGGCGCACCCAGGCCTCTCTTGAGCTATCGGCGAGGGACTGAATCGTGGTCCCTGGATTCAGCAGTACGTGGGAGAGATCCGCCGCTAGATCCTCGAGCAGATCCAAGCGGCTGGAAAAACCAGACAGCAGAGGCAGAGCCAGGTCGAAATAACTGGTGATGCCTTCAGCAAACCAGAGGCCCTCGCTGATCACCGGCCGGTCGTAGCGATAAGGAACGTATTCGCTGGGTCGGAGTCGTCGGACGTTCCACTGATGCAGATATTCATGGCCGATCAACTGCAGCAAACTGCGGGTTCCGCCGTTCTCAAGCAACCGAGTCCAGGGGAACTGCATGACCGAGGAATTGTCGTGCTCCAAACCTCCATAGCCCTGATCCAGCAGTTGCAACACCAGCTGATAAGGCTCTCGCGAAGGGGGGTCCGAACCCATCAGATCGCAGACCGACGAGCAGATGGACTCGATCTCTGCTGGCAGCGTTGATGACCATCCAGATGGCGGAGTACCAATCAACACCAGTTCATGAGACACCTTCCTCACGTTGAGCATCTCGACATGAAGCTCACCGGCATGGACCGGTGCATCCACAAGATGGTCGAAGTCCTCAGCCAGAAACGAGCCGTTGTTCCGTGGTAACGGGCAGACCGCAGTCCAGGAGGCGGGGAGCAAGACCTCCAGAACGTGTTGATTCCAGCGTTGACCCTCTATCAACATCACGACTGCGGAAAGGCAGAGTGATGCGAAGACTGGATCAACGTGATTGGTGCGGACAGTCAGTTGCCTTGCTTCGAGTGCGTAACGCACCGTGAGCGGTTCTGAAACAAGGCACTCCACATCCCATGTCTCCGGTGATCGGCGACGGGGGAACAGCAACTGCCCTGCCTGCTGAACAGTGAGGCTGTGAAGATGCTGGGATGGATCCCTGACTGTGTAGGACCCCGGAGTCCAAACCGGCAAGCTCCAGGTTTGCCGAGGTTGAGTGGGACTCCATCGGAGCTCAACCCAGAGAAGCTGTGAGGCGGGAGAACCGAGATCGAGCGCAACGTGAACGTCGGCCATCAGATGCCGGCAGTAACCGTCTCGACATCAAACAGTTCGGCCTGCCGCATGGCATGGTTCATGGCGTAGCGACGCAAGACACGTCGCAGAGTGGGTTCGGTTAGTCCTGAACCCTCTGGTGCGGCGAGGTCAGCGACCAGATCGAAATGGGGCTGGTTGTCGCTGTGTCTCCAGCCCAATTGCAGACCTGATGGATGGACTGCAGCCAGATCAACCGACTGATGACTGTCGAAGGAGCTCACAACTCCTCCGCGAAAGACCTTGAACCCCTCGTTGTGGAGAGCGATCTCAAGCAAATCGAGATCGGTCACCAATGTGGGCAGGATGGACAGATGGGACATGTAACCGGAATGCCCGCGCAATCTGACCCTAGCCAGATGGACGACGAGTGCTACTCCACGTTGATTGTTCCAGCCATCGGAACTTGGCCCAGGTTTGATTCACCCTTGCGACTCGGGGTGATGGCCTCGGGAACAGGCACGAATTTCGAAGCACTGCACAACGCCATCACCTGCGGAGACCTAGATGCCCAGATCAGAGTCCTGGTGGTGAATAAAGCCGGCTGTGGAGCCATTGCCAGAGCCGAGCGCCTGGGTATCCGATGTGAGTTCAAAGACCACCGATTGTTCCCCACCAGAGAGGCGATGGATGAGGAACTGGTGCGTACGTTTCAGAACGAAGGCGTTGAAGCCGTTGTGATGGCCGGTTGGATGCGCATCGTGACCCCTGTGCTCATCGACGCGTTCCCGGGGAAATTAATCAATATCCATCCATCGCTTCTCCCATCCTTCAAAGGCATGGATGCGATCGGTCAATGTTTGGCTGCAGGTGTAACCATCGCCGGTTGCACGGTGCATGAAGTGCTGAACGATGTGGATGCTGGTCCAATCCTTGCTCAGGCAGCTGTTCCAATCCTCAGCGGTGACAACAGGGATCGACTCAACCGCCGCATCCAGACGCAGGAACATCGGCTACTTCCCTGGGCGACGGCCCTGGCAGGTCAACGCTGGAGATCAGCAACAAGAACTCAGGGGTAGAAGGGTGCCAGTGGGAGCCCTTCACTGACCATGAGTCCCGCCATCAAATTCAGACATTGCACCCCTTGGCCAGCCTGTCCTTTCATCAGATTGTCAACGGCACTCATCAACACGAGACGACCGGTACGACCATCCACCTGAACGGATAGAAGAGCCTGATTGGTGTGCTTGGCCCATTTGGTGGCTGGATAGGTTCCTACTGGCAGTACGCGGACGCAAGGGTGGTGGCGATAGACCGCTTTGAGAACAGTTGTGCAGTCTTCAGCGGTGAGACCGGGATCCCTCAAGCGTGCATACACCGTCGATAAAAGGCCCCGAACCATTGGCACGAGATGCGGGGTGAACTGAATTTGAATGGGGCATCCCGCCACGCTGCTGGCGAGCTGTTCGATTTCCGATGTGTGGCGATGCCCAACGACGCCATAAGGACTGATCGACTCCGATGCTTCGGCTAAGAGCAGATTCTCCTTGGCAGCACGACCTCCTCCGGAGGTGCCGGTTTTGGCATCGATGATTAAACCTTCGGTCTCAATCAAGCCCTGTTTGAGGAATGGCAGCAAAGGCAGAAGGCTGGTGGTTGGAAAACATCCAGGTGCTGCAACCAGCCTGGCCTCAGCGATCTCGGCGCCATGCCATTCCGGAAGGCCATAAACCGCCTCTTTACAAAGATCGGCATCAGTGCGCTGATGAGTTCTTGCCTCATGCACGTACACCGCAGCCCAGTGATCCAAGCTGCGGTAGCGGTAATCAGCGGAGAGATCCACCACCCTGACGCCCTTCTCCAGCAAAGGCGGCACCAACTGACTCGCTAACCCGTTGGGAAGACTCAGCACCGCAAAATCAGCGGCCGCAGCGATGCGATCTGGATCCGGGCTGTCCACGGTGAGGTCATCACCAAGCGGCAGGAATGGGCAGATCTCGCTCCAGCAGCGACCAGCGGATCGCTCACCTCCCAGGTAGGTGATGTCAAATCCTGCGTGGGTGTTCAGGAGGCGAAGGGTCTGCAGACCTCCGTACCCGGAGGCACCCACCACAGCAACCCGTTGAATCCCCATTCCAGCGATGACACTTGGGTCGATCGTACCGACGTCGATAATGGGGAAAGCTTTCAGGACACCTGGACCGCTGCCCGATTCCGTTGCTCAGACCAAGGGGGCTACTCCCATGTTTGATTCCATTCCCGATGCACTTGCCGCCATCCGAAACGGAGAGTGCATTGTGGTCGTGGACGATGAACGAAGGGAAAACGAAGGGGATCTGATCTGTGCGGCGCAGTTCGCCACCCCTGAACAGATCAACTTCATGGCCACAGATGCACGTGGTCTGATCTGTCTCGCCATGGAGGGCGAACGGCTGGATGCGCTTGATCTGCCCCTGATGGTGGATCGCAACACCGACTCCAATCAGACAGCCTTCACCGTGAGCATCGATGCGGGGCCCGAAAATGGAGTCTCCACAGGGATCTCTGCGGACGACCGCTCCCGCACAATCCAGGTGGCGATCCAACCAGGCTCCAAACCGTCGGATCTGCGCAGACCCGGTCACATCTTCCCGCTCAGAGCTCGGCCAGGAGGTGTGCTCAAGCGAGCAGGACACACCGAAGCAGCAGTGGATCTCGCCCAGATGTCGGGCCTCTACCCCTCAGGAGTCATTTGTGAGATTCAAAACCCGGACGGCTCCATGGCACGGCTTCCGGAACTGAAGATCTACGCACGAGAACGCGGTCTGAAGCTGATCAGCATTGAAGACCTGATTCGGTACAGGCTCGATAACGAACGCTTTGTTGCACGATCAGCTCAGTGCTCACTCCCAACGGAATTCGGTTCCTTCCTGGCCATCGGTTATTCCAATGAGCTTGATGGCAGTGAACATGTTGCACTCGTCAAGGGTGACCCCAACAACCTGAACGAACCCGTATTGGTTCGCATGCATTCCGAATGCCTCACCGGTGATGCCTTCGGATCCATGCGTTGCGACTGCCGTGCGCAGCTGCACATGGCGATGAAGCACATCGAAAAAGAAGGCGAAGGAGTAGTTGTTTATCTACGCCAGGAGGGTCGAGGCATTGGTCTGATCAACAAGTTCAAGGCCTACAGCTTGCAGGAAGGCGGACTGGACACGGTTGAAGCCAACGAGAAGCTTGGGTTTGCCCCTGATCTGCGTAATTACGGAGTCGGAGCCCAGATTCTCAGTGACCTGGGGATTCATCGTCTGAATTTGCTCACCAACAACCCCAGGAAAATCGCAGGTCTCGGCGGCTATGGACTTGAAGTGGTCAATCGTGTGCCGATGAAGGCTCCTGTCGGTGATTTCAATGCGAGATACCTGGCCACTAAAAAAGAGAAGCTTGGGCATCTGCTGGATGCCATCGAATTCAGCTCTCACTGGGTCCTGAGTCTCGACAGCACCTCCACCGATGACGGTGTCCTTTCAGATTTGCTGCATCGTGTGGAACAGCTCAGCCAAGCCAAGGGTGTTCAACTGCGGGCTGAACAAGGGCCTCGTCTGCTAGCGCTGTGGGAGCGACCACGGTTTGTTTGGTCGCTGCAGGAGTCAGAGCCCGACTCGGACGCCATCAAGGCGATGCTGACCACAATGGCGGGTTGGCCGGAGACCTCAAGACTCGGTCTCCTCCACACCGTGAATGAACAGCAGATCACTCATCCCCCTCAGACCCTGGAACGCAAGGAACTGAAGCTCAGCTCGTTGGCTGATGCGTCACAGGACAGTGCCTGGTTCCCCGCAGGAAGCCAGGCCGCCTTGATTCACTGGTCCTGAACGGTGACCTTCTGGATGCGTGTGCCGTTCTTAATGGCCATGACCACTTTCATATCACCGGTCAGACCGAAGACGGTGTGCACACCATCAAGGTGAGGTTGAGCGTCATGGACGATGAAAAATTGACTGCCACCTGTGTTGCGACCGGCATGAGCCATCGAGAGCGCACCCGGAACGTGCTTTTTGCTGTTGATCTCGCAATCGATCATGTAACCAGGACCGCCCGTGCCAGGGGTTCCTCGTGAACCTTCACGGCTGTTGGGACATCCACCTTGCGCCATGAAACCGTCGATCACCCGGTGGAATGCAAGCCCGTCGTAAAAGCCATCACGCGCGAGTTTGACGAAATTGGCAACGGTGTTGGGAGCGTCCTGATCGAACATCTCCAACTTGATATCGCCGGCGTCCGTGGACATGAGAACGGTCGTCAAGGCGTCAATCCGAAAACACCATGCTAGGCAGGTGACTGTGCAGGACGACCTCAACCACGCAATGAGTCAAACAGCCTCTGGTCCAGAGCTTGATTCCGCCCGAGTGGGAGTCATCGGTGGAAGCGGTCTGTATTCCATGAACAAGCTGGAATCAGTGCGGGAGGTCCAAACCGACACTCCGTTTGGCAAACCATCGGATGCCCTGAGAATCGGAACACTCAATGGCGTTGAGGTGGTTTTTCTGGCTCGTCATGGAAGTCAGCACCACTTGCTTCCCAGCGAAGTTCCCTATCAGGCCAACATCTGGGCCCTGAGAAGCCTTGGCGTGCGCTGGCTGGTTTCTGTGTCCGCCGTGGGTTCATTGAGAGAACACCTGAGACCACGTGACATGGTGGTGCCTCATCAGTTCATCGACCGGACCAGGCAACGACCACAGTCATTTTTTGGAGACGGATGCGTTGCGCACGTCAGCCTGGCTGATCCGTTTTGCCCCACCCTGAGTGAGTGGCTGGCAACGTCAGCAGCGGCCGCGATGCCCGTGGGACAACATCTTCATCGTGGTGGCACTTACCTCTGCATGGAAGGTCCAGCATTTTCAACCCGTGCAGAAAGCGAGCTCTACCGAAGCTGGGGGTGTGATGTGATCGGCATGACCAACCACACGGAAGCGCGGTTGGCGAGAGAGGCCGAGATCGCCTACGCATCGCTCAGCATGGTGACTGACTTCGACTGCTGGCACGATGATCATGACGCTGTCACCGTGGACATGGTGATTGGCAACCTCAAAGCCAATGCATCGGCAACTGAACCGATCCTGGAACGGTTGATGGACAATTTCAGCAAAGAACGTCCCGAATCTCCGGCGCACCGAGCCCTGGAACATGCGCTGATGACGGCTCCGGATGCCGTTCCTACAGCAACGCGACAGCGCCTTGACCTGTTCACCAATCCCTACTGGGGACGATTTAACCCTGAATAGGAAGAGAGAGCCCCTGGCTGGTTAACGCTGCTCTCAGATCAGCTCCATGAGCTTCAAGCAAAGCATCGGCAGCGTCTGCCTTTAAATCACAGCTGCCCATACAAAGGGCACGTTTCACTGACCCTTGGGCTCGTTCCAACAGGCTGAGAGCTGCTGCGCGTTTCAAACCAAGAAGATCCCTCAGGATGCGAACGGAACGGTCGACGAGTTTGCTGTTGCTGGCAGCAACGTCAACCATCCTGTTGCCATAGACCTTGCCCAGCCTGACCATCACTCCTGTTGAAAGGATGTTGAGAGCCATTTTTGTAGCCGTTCCCGCTTTTAGACGCGTCGACCCCGTCAGCAGTTCAGGGCCCGTAAGCAGTCGTACATCAATGGCGCACGGCAGGGGAGCCTGTTCCGAGGGAACACAGGCCATGGCAATCGTCAGTGCTCCGAGCTCCTTGGCATACCCCAATCCCCCTCGGACATAAGGCGTCGTCCCCCCTGCGGCGATACCGACTAGGCAATCATCCGAGCAAAAACCACGTTCCTGAAGATCAGCCACAGCAGCAGATTCAAGATCCTCGAGTCCCTCGGAACTGCGCAACAGTGCCGGAGCTCCCCCCGCAAGAATTCCCTGAACCAGTTCCGGTGGGCTGCAGAAAGTCGGGGGACATTCAGCAGCATCAAGAACTCCAAGACGTCCTGAGGTCCCTGCACCTAGATAAAACAATCGGCCAGTCCCCTGTAGGCGTTCGGCAATCGCATCAACGGCTTGGCTCAGAGCCCTCCTAGCGTCAAACACCGCCTGTTGGGGCCTGCGATCCTCGTCGATGAATAGGTCGACCAGTGCATCAGTGGAGAGCTGATCGAGTTGATCACTCGCGGGATTCGCCTGTTCAGTGAGCAGAAAGCCGCGGTCCTCCGAGGGAGACGCCAACAAGGAGCTGGACCCGGAATCGATAGATGGAGTGTCAGTCATGTTTAGAGAAGACCTTCAAGACGTCGCCGCACATCATCCAGATCCTGGATCGAGGATTCATCCTTGGAATCGCGTCCTTGCGCACGATCAGGATCCTGTTCTGGTTCCTGCTCCTGCCAATTGGCTACGTCACGATTGGCGCTCGGTGGCCTCAGCATCAGGCGTTCATCTTCCGACTTTGGAACAAATCCATCGGAGACGAATCGAGCCTCATAACCGGCTTCACGACAAAACAACTCGATCTCCTCGCGATCGAGAGCTTCAACAGTGGGCGTTGGAAAGTCCTGTGCTTCCAGCAGTCCGGCATAGCGATCAGCATCGTCGCGGTTCTCAAACATCAGCACCACCGTCTGGCCTGAAAGCTCGAGGGAGTGAATGCCTTCGCTGTCCTGTCCTGCGTCATACAGGAGCACGTGAACCAACATGCTGATCAATCATCAACAGCAGTCTCTCATCGGAACTGTGGCTTAGAAACCGTTGGCGCGCTCCAGACTGAGTTCCTGCAGGCGTTGATAAAGCGCCCGTTCATCGTCATCCAGCGCCGCCGGGATCACAATCACAATTTCCACAAGCTGATCGCCACAATCATCTCCAAGGTGAAGACCACGCCCGCGCAATCTCAACAAACGTCCGCTGGACGAACCAGGAGGAACCTGAAGCGTGACCGGGCCGGAAAGAGTGGGCACATCGACGGCACAACCAAGCGCAGCATCCGGAGGCAGCAACTCAAGGCGGTAATGGACCCGAAGACCATCGATGCGCAGCCCGTCATCCGTCATCACCCGCAAATGCAAGAAATGATCGCGTCCTCCGGGGGCAACACCCTCCAGACGTAACCGCCAACCATCTCCTGCTCGAGGCGGGGTACCCACTTCAACCAAGGTGCCATCCCCGAGCTCCAGTTCCACGGTTGTGCCCTGCAAGGCTTGATCAGGCGTGAGATCGACAACGGTTTCTAGATCGTCTTCACTGCGGACTGGAGGTGGTGGTTGAGGCGAAGCCTCAGGCCAGTGGGCTCCTTCAGCCTGATCAGATCCATCGCTGTAATGGGATGACTTCTCTTGCGCACCCTGCGCACTTGGAGTCTGTTCTCTTGGAGCGGGCTCTCTGTGAACAGGCTCACGCTCCAGCCCAAGAACAACGGCGAGGTAGTCCTCAAAATCAGGGAATCCAGTGCTGAAGGGATCTGTTACAGCAACGCCTCCGCGTTGACGTAACTGCCATTCCTTACGCCGGTCAGGGTTACTGAGAACCGCGTAAGCCTCATTGACCAGCTTGAAGCGTTCTTCGGCGTGACGATCATTCCCATTCAGATCGGGATGCCAGCGTCTGGCTTCGCGCCGGAATGCCCGCTTAAGCGCGTCTGGAGCTGCACCAGGCTCCAGACCAAGCAGTGACCAGTAGTCCGGTTCAGCGGAAATTGTCATCGTCCCAGGGGTCGATCCCTCTTCGGCCACCTCTCATCCTTCCGTCGTATCGGTCGTAGCGGGTTTGCGGGGAGGCCCAGGGGTCATCATCCCAGTCGTCTTCTGCAAACAGCTCATCCTTCAGCGTGCCGAGAGTGCTTTTCAGACCTTGCAACGGTCCACCGTCGGTCTGACGCTCAGCCGTCAGACGGCGGTTCAGACCAAACAGAGCTTCCTGAAGGCCGCTCACAGCCATCTCGAGCTCTTGAAGATCATCCAGCTGCAAGAGATCCTGAACATCACGAACCGACATCTCAACCGCTCTTTGCTGACGCTCAGCTCCGTAGGGCCCAAGCTCGAGAGCAGCGTCACGCAGCCGCCGCTCCGCCTGTGCGACCAAAGTCATCGCCGAATTGCGTCGTTCGATTGTGGAGCGCTTACGGCGATCTTCATCAGCGCGTGCTTCAGCTTCAGCAAGTAGGCCCTGAATTTCATCTTCACTGAGTGTCGAGCCTCCTTGGATGGAAACCGACTGCTTACGGCCCGTCGTCCGATCCGTTGCACTCACCTGAAGGAGTCCGTTGGCATCAATGTCGAAAGCAACCTGGATCTGAGGCACACCACGAGGCGCGGGAGGAATTCCCGAGAGACGGAAACGGCCGAGTGATTTGTTATCCGACGCCATCTGGCGTTCTCCTTGCCAGACATGAATTTCAACCGATGACTGGTTGGGTTCCGAAGTGCTGAACACATCCGACTGACGAACGGGGATCTGGGTATTGCGCGGTATCAGAACCTTCATCAGACCTCCGATGGTTTCAAGACCCAGCGAAAGCGGTGTGACGTCATTGAGAAGCAGATCACGCAATTCACCCGTGATGATTCCTGCCTGGACCGCTGCACCAACGGCAACCACCTCATCCGGATTCACCGACTGACAGGGATCATTCGGAATCAGTGTTCTAACCAACTGCTGCACCATTGGCATGCGAGTGCTTCCGCCCACGAGCACCACGTCATCGATGTCCTCAGCAGCCCATCCGGAATCTCGAAGAGCGGTCTGCACAGGAACCAGCAAACGGTCCAGAAGATCGGGGCACAGCCCCTCAAAGGTTTCCCGATCCAGCGTGGTTTCAATATGCAGAGGACCATCAGCGCCAGTGGCAATGAAGGGCAGGGAGACCGGGGTCGACGTGACTCCGGAGAGCTCCTGTTTGGCCTTTTCCGCAGCTTCGGTCAGGCGTTGCAGCGCCTGACGGTCTCGCCTGAGGTCGACCTCATACTCCTTGAGGAAGGCTTCGGCCAGCCAATCAACAATGCGTTGATCGAAGTCGTTGCCACCCAGCTGGGTGTCGCCGTTGGTGGCTTTGACATCGAAAACCCCATTGGCGATTCTGAGCAGCGATACATCAAAGGTTCCACCGCCTAAATCAAAAACGAGGGCACGACGAACCGCACTTCGATCAAAGCCATAAGCAAGAGCAGCTGCGGTCGGTTCATTGAGAATTCGCTCAACATTGACTCCCGCAAGACGACCGGCATCGCGGGTGGCCTGACGCTGTGCGTCGTTGAAGTAGGCAGGAACGGTGATCACGGCAGATTCCACCTCTTCTCCGAGGTAGGTGGAGGCGTCATCCACGAGCTTGCGCAGGATGCTGGCCACGAGCTCTTCTGGGGCATATTCCCGCTCGGTCTGCGGACATGCCACGCGGACGTTGCCCTGACTGTTGGAGCGAACCGTATAGGGAACGGTGAGTGACCCGTCGTCGAGTTCATCCCAGGCCCGACCAACAAAACGCTTGAGATTGGAAAAAGTGTTGCGCGGATTGAGAACCAGCTGACGTCGAGCCGGTTGACCCACAAGAAGTTCGTTGTCTTTGGTGTAACCCAGCACGGAAGGGGTCGTCCGGGTGCCCTCCGCATTGGCAATCACCACGGGCCGCCCGGCCTCAAGAACAGC
>CESF01033097.1_pt1 | contig 12990 bp, 16 predicted proteins | sample 356331 | NCBI WGS metagenome assembly CESF01 (sample SAMEA2621779, study PRJEB7988) | marine metagenome | biome: marine biome (ENVO:00000447); feature: surface water layer (ENVO:00002042); material: "saline water (ENVO:00002010), including plankton (ENVO:xxxxxxxx)" | depth 5 m
AAAAAGTTTAATATGGCGCCAACTAATAAAGTTACAAATTTAAAAGTGGTAAAAAATAAAAATAAAAATACTTCAAAGGTAAGTGCTTTATCACCTAGAGAAATTGTTTCTGAATTAGATAGATATGTTATTGGCCAAAAGGATGCTAAGAAAGCAGTTGCTGTAGCGTTAAGAAACAGATGGAGAAGACAAGCTTTGTCAGATGAAATGAGAGATGAAGTGCTTCCAAAAAATATTTTAATGATTGGGCCAACAGGTGTTGGTAAAACAGAAATTTCTAGAAGATTGTCAAAATTAGCAGAAGCTCCATTTATAAAAGTTGAAGCTACAAGATTTACAGAAGTAGGTTATGTAGGAAGAGATGTAGAGCAAATCATTAGAGATTTAATTGAAATAGCTATTGCTATGGAAAGAGAAAAGAAGAGAAAAGAAGTTAAAGCTAAAGCGGAATTAAAAGCTGAGGAAAAGGTATTAGATGCACTTGTTGGTAATAAAGCAAGTGTTGCTACAAGAGAGAGTTTTAGAAAAAGATTAAGAAGCGGTGATGTAGATAGCAATGAAATAGAAATAGAGGTACAAAATGCTTCCTCTCCACTTCAAAGTTTTGAAATACCTGGAATGCCTGGCGGAAACGTTGGAATGGTAAATCTTGGAGATATTCTTGGAAAATCTATGGGTGGTAAAAAAGGTAAGAAGAAAAAGATGACTGTTAAAGAGTCCCATGACATTCTAGTTGCACAAGAGTCAGACAAAATGATTGAAGAAGATAAGATTATAACTGAAGCAAAAAAAACTACAGAAGAAAATGGAATAGTGTTCTTAGATGAAATAGATAAAGTATCTGCAAGAAGCGATAGGGTTGGTGGTGATGTTTCGAGAGAAGGTGTGCAAAGAGACTTGCTGCCTCTTATAGAAGGAACAACTGTAAGTACTAAGCATGGTCCAATTAAAACTGATCATATTTTATTCATTGCCTCAGGAGCATTTCAATTAGCGAAACCATCTGATTTACTACCTGAATTACAAGGAAGGCTTCCTATTCGAGTTGAGTTAGATGCATTAAAAGAAGAAGATTTCAAAAGAATTCTAAAAGAACCAGATAATAGTTTAATTAAACAATATAAAGAGCTTCTTAAAACAGAAAACGTAGATTTAGAATTTACAGATGACGGTATTGATATGCTTGCTAAAATTTCAGCTGAGGTCAACTCTTCAGTAGAAAATATTGGAGCTAGAAGACTTCATACTATTATTGAAAAAGTCTTAGATGATATAAGTTTTAACGCGACTGATAGAGCGGGCGAAACTATAACTGTGAATCAAAAATATGTTCAAGATAATTTAGGTAATTTAGTAAAAGATACAGATCTTTCTAAGTTTATATTATAGATTCTTAAGCTTAATAAGGATAGCACCATCACCTCCATCTTTTTTTTCAGCCTCTTCAATTGAAATAATAAAATTTTTTAATTCATCATCAGAGCTTATAAACTCAGGTACTGAATACCTTAGTTTACTTAGATCACTTGAAACATATGTGTCTGCACCAGACGTTGAGTGTAAACCTTTGCCTGTTATTAATAAAATTTCTCTATATTTATTTTTAGAGCAAGAAATTACAATTTCTTTTACTTTTTTATTTGCCTCATCCAACGTGTAACCATGAAGATCAAATTTAAATCTTTCTTTTCTATTATCGGATTTTTCTCTTAAGTCCTTATCGTAAACATCAGTTGGGTCTTTAATATAAGATTGCCATACTTCGCTGTCTTCTTTTGAGAGATTTTTTTTCTTAATCACTGACTAATGATTTCAGCTAAATACCAGTTAGGACTCGAATTTTTAATGTTTTTTGTAAATTTCCAAATATCTGAAACAAATTTAATTTTGTCTGGGCTACCTTCGATAATCTTATCGTTTTTATCTTTTTTGACAGAGATAACTTCAGCTACAAATTTTACTGTTGCAAATAGATCGTCTTTAGCTTTTTCATATTTTTCTACTGAAGACTGTTTTACTCCAATAAATGTAAATTCAGATTTCATGTTTTCTTTATTTCTCGCATCAATAGCACTTTTAAAGTTATTGCTCATTGTTGCTGTTAAAAGACCTTTGAATTTTTTAGTATCTCCGCTTGCAAAAGCTATAAGAATAGTTTCATAGGCAATCTCTGCTCCTTTTAAAAATTCTTTTTTGTCTTTACCTTCTAAAGTTTCGAGGTTCTGTTTAGCTGGCTTTATTTCTTTTTTTTGTATGTTGAATTTTTCCTGTGCAAAACTTGGATAAGCTTTTGACTCATGGCCTGTTTTTCTGCCCAAAATACTTCTAAGTCGCAAGATTATAAATCCTGCAATCATTCCTAGCAAAATAATGTCAATATAACCAAAACTGTTACTCATAATTTGATAAATATACATTAATCATATATTTTTGTATCAGACAAATGAACTCATTTTTTATATTATTTATAGCTCTTCCAGCGCTTGAAATATTTCTATTTATTAAAATAGGCGCACAAGTAGGTGCCTTGAATACTGTCTCGCTAATTTTTCTAACTGCAATAATTGGTATCTATTTTGCAAAATTACAAGGAATTCAAACATTAAAATCGGGAATGGTAAATTTATACCAAAATAAAATGCCTATTTACGAAATCATGTCGGGGGCATCTATAGCTATAGCGGCACTCCTCCTGATAATACCAGGTTTTTTTACAGATTTAATTGGTTTCTTATTATTAATTCCTTTTACAAGAAAAATAATAGTTGATTTGATATTAAAAAATAAATCTCAGCCAAAGGTAAAACACGAAAATGGGACTATTGATGGAGAAATAGTGGATCATAAAAAAGATGAGCTATAAAATAATTGGAAAATATATAAAAGATTTAAGTTTTAACATTCCTAACCCAAAAACATTTTTTCTTCTCTCCAAAAATATATCTAATTATAAAATAAATATTGATATCAAAAGCACACAAGTTAAACAAAGTATAATTGAGGTATTAACTAGTTTGAGTCTAACTCCGATAAAAAATGATTTTGAAAAAATAAATACTAAAATTATTTACTCTACCATTGTCGAATTAGATAATGAAACAATTCAAAAAGATGAAATGGAGAAAATTATATTGATTAATGTCCCAAGTGAAATCTACTCTGAATTAAGACAAATTTTTATTTTCTTATTTGAAAACTCTGGTTTCAAAGATGTAAAAATAAACGAAACTGTCGATTTCGAAAAATTATATAAAATGAGAAAGACTCAATAGAAATTTTTTCTTAATTCAGATTTTAAAAAATCTCCATGTTTTTTTAATTCATTATCTGAGATTTTAACAATTGTTTTACTATAGTCCTTAATCTTATTTAAATGCTGAGCTTCAATATTATTAGAAAGATCAAATTTTGGTTCTTTAACATCTAACAAATTAATGTAAACTTCTCTTAACAACTCACAGTCTAATAAAGCATTATGCTTGGTCCTTCGTGAAAGATCTATATTAAACTTTTTACATAATGCATCTAATGAATTTGATGTTCCTGGAAATTTATTTCTGGCAACTTCTAATGAGTCGATCACTAACTTTTTATCCATTTTCCCTTTTTTTATTGAACCTAGCTCACCATCTAAAAATCCTAAATCGAAAGGTGCATTATGAATTATAATTTTTTTATCTTCTACAAACTTTAAAAATTCATCGACGATTACATCGAATGTATCTTTATTTTTTAAAAATTCTTCTGAAAAACCGTGAACTTTGAATGCTTCATTTGGCATACTTCTTTTTGGATTAATTAATTTGTGAAATACTTTTCCTGTTGGTATTAAATCTTTAGTTTCAATACAAGCAATCTCCACAATTTTATGGCCTTCTTTAAAAGACAAACCGGTGGTTTCAGTATCTAAAAATACTTCATTCATATTTAGATATTATAATTGATAGATTTTTTTTTAAAATCTTTAAATTCTTTTCATTCACAATAACATGATCACAAAACTTAACTTTTATATTATCACTCATTTGTTTACTATTTAACAAGTTAAATAATTTTTTATCTCCATTTTTTGACTTAAATCTTTTAAATCTAAGTTGCTTCTTTGATTTTATAAAAATTATTTTATCAAAATGTTTCATAAGTTTACTCTCAATTAGTAGCGGAATTTCATAGAATAAGAGTTTTTTACTTTTGTTTTTAACAGTAAATTTTTTCATTTTTTTCCTTACCAAAGGATGAATTATTTTTTCTAATTTTTTAAGTTGAGCACTATTATTAAAAATTATTTTTTTGAGTTTTTTTTTAATTTGATAATTGTTTTTGATTTTGAATTTTTTACTTATTAAGCTCTTGAAGCTTGAATTTTTATAGATTTCTTTCACTGCACTATCTGCGCTAAAAAGAGGGCCACGTTTACTTGACAAAAATTTGCTAGCTGTAGTTTTGCCTGATGCTAAGGAACCTGTGATACCGATTTTAATCATTTAAGTTTAGAATTTAAAAGTTCAATTAATTCATTATCAATCTCAGGATTAATTTTATTCCATAAGTAAAAAGATTTTTGTCCTTGATAGATGAACATATCGAGACCATTGAAAACTTTCCTACCTTCCTCTTTGAGAAATTTATATGTTTTTGTTTCTAATGGATTGTAAATTGTATCAATATAAACAATATTTTCTTTAGTACTTGAAAAGTTAAAATCAAAATCACCCCCATTTCTTAACCCCAAACTTGTAGCATTTATAATTATATCAAATTTTTTTATTTCTTCTTTTAGATCTTTCCAGGGAGTTATATTAAGATAAGAAAATCTTTTTTTTAAGAATATACATTTTTCATTAGTTCGATTTGTTATTGCTATTTCTTTAATGCCTGATTTTTGAAGAGATAAAATTACCGATGGGGATACTCCTCCTGCTCCGATAATCAAAGCGCTTTTATGTAAGCTGCTATCAATCTCTTTTAAATATGCAGCCTGCAATCCAAACACATCTGTGTTTTCGCCAATAATTTTATTGTTATCTAACAAAATAGTATTTACTGATCCTGTAAGCTCAGCGTCGTTAATAATTTTGTCGGTTTGATTAATAATTTTTTGTTTAAAAGGCAAAGTAACATTGATGCCTGCTAATTCATTGTTTCTAATTCTATTTACAATGTCTTTTAAATCTCCATCTTTTGCTTCTATTGTTGAATAGCTTGCATCCAAGCCGTATTTATCAAACCAATACTTATGTAACACAGGTGACAATGAATGTTTAATCGGGTTACCAATAATTCCAAAATTTTTTTTCATTTTCTAAATTGATCTATATAGTTAATTATTTCTTTAATAGGTAATCCCATAATAGAGTCTCTATCTCCTTTTACATACTCAAATAGTTCTAATCCATCTGCCTCGATTTGGTATACTCCGTAAGCTAATAATGTTTCCGTTTTTATTTTATCTAAATATTTTGATAGCGAGAAGTCATCTAAATTTTTCATTTTCAATTCTGAGGAGTCCGTATGATTCCAAATCATGGCTCCATTTTTTGAAATACAGACCGAACTTATTAAGTAATGTAACGAATTATTAAGTTTTTTCAGAATTGAGAAAGCCTCTTCTCTAGATTTTGGTTTATTAATTAATTTATTATCTAATGAGACAACACTATCAGCACCAAGCACCAAACGATCTGGATTTTTATTGCTTACTTTAATAGATTTTATTTCAGCAAGATTTTTAGAAATAATTAGTGGATCAGCCCCTTCTGCAAGAAGAGAATCTTTGATTTGATCTTCGTCTACATTTGAAACCATAACTTCATTATCAATTTTATATTTGTCTAAAATTTGTTTTCTAACGCCACTTTTAGAGGCTAAAATTATTTTCATTTATTTTTTTTAATATCAATTATCTTTAAGATAGAGGCGGCGGTCTCCTCTACGGATCTCCTTGTCACATCAATTAATGGCCAATTGTTTTTTTTAAAAAGTTTTTTTGAGTCCTCGACTTCTTTTTTTATTACATCAAGGTCTGTGTACTCTTTAAGTTTTTGATCCTTCATTATTGCTACTCTATTTCTTCTAATATCAGATAGCCTTTCTGGATCTGCCACTAAACCTATAATACAAGAAGTATTATTAAACTTTAGACTTTCAGGTATTTTTTGGTCTAGAACTAAAGGAATGTTTACTGTTTTATAGCCTCTGTTGGCGAGATATATAGAAGTTGGGGTTTTGCTGGTTCTGCTCACACCTAACAAAATTACATCTGCATTGCTTATATCGTCTACTTTTTTCCCATCGTCGTGAGACATTGTAAATTGAATGGCCTCTATTCTTTTATAATAATCATCGTCTAAAACATGTTGAGCGCTTGGTTTGTGTATGGCTTTTTGATTTAGCAACTTGGAGAAACTTAAAATTAAGTTTCCTAGAACACCAAAACAGGGAATAGTAAATTTATCACTTTGATTAGCAAGATATTTGGCCAATTTAGTTTCAACAATAGTATATAATATTATAGCATTATCTAATTGATTGCATTCTTTAACAATTTTATCGATTTGCTGCTCGGTTCTTATAAAAGCGAACTCTTTCTTGTCGTACTCGAAGTTAGCAAATTGAGATTTAAGAGATAAAAATATTCTGTCTAATGTTTCTCCAGTCGAGTCAGACACAAGATATACATTGTATTTTTCGTTCATAACTTTGTTAATAAAATATTAATTAGTTAGTTTTCTACATATTTAAAAAGAAGAAGAAAAAATAACTAACATTAATTAACACTATTTAAACATTTTGTTGAATGTTAATAATATAGTTTTTTTGGTGTTTATAAAATCAATAAACGTTCTAAAATGACTTATATGTAGGATAGTTATAAATGATCCTATGTATAAAAAATGTATAATTCGTTATATAACTAAATAACAGGACCTAGAGCATTAATTACACTTTAAAACTTTTTATTATTTAATGAGTAATCTTAAAGAAATATTGATAAATAAAAAAATTTGTAAATCAGTATGGTTTATGAGACAAGCAGGACGTTATTTGCCTGAATTTCGAAAAATTAGATCACAAAACCAAAACTTTATTAATCTTTGTCTAAATAGCGAGTTAAGTTCTGAAATTACCTTGCAACCCATTAAGAGATTTGACTTAGATTCTGCAATAATTTTTTCAGATATATTGATGGTGCCTTATGCCCTTAATCAGAAAGTTGAATTTTTAAAAAATTATGGGCCAAAATTAGAAAATTTTAATTTAGATAAGTTTCTAAAAAATAGCGATCTTGGTTTCACTGAAAAACTTAAACCAGTTTATAAAACAATAGAAATTACTAAAAAAAAATTAAATAAAAAAAAATCATTAATATCTTTTATTGGAGCACCATGGACTTTATTGGTATACATGATTGGAGCTAAACTTGGCAAAAATGAAATTGATTCCAGAATCATTAATAAAAAAAAAAATGAGATCGGCTTGATATTGGAAAAATTAATTCATTATCTTTGTTTACACATCGAAAATCAAATTAAAGCTGGAGCTGATGTTGTTCAAATTTTTGATTCTTGGGCTGGATTAATACCACCAGATGATCTTAATAGTCTTTGTTACGAACCAAATTTTAAAATTGTTGAGTTTTGTAAAAAAAAAAAAATACCTGTAATTTGTTTTCCAAGAGGCATTAAAGAAAACTATAAAGATTTTAATAATTTAGTGAAGCCAGATGGAATAAATATAGATTACAATGTTGATCCCAAGTGGGCTAAAGAAAACCTTAAAGGCACAGTAATTCAAGGTGGGCTAGACCCAAGAATTTTATTATTATCTGATAAAGAAATTTACAAAAATGCTAGAAAATATTTAGACGCATTCAAAGGTTTGCCTTATGTTTTTAATCTAGGACATGGTATGCTTCCAGAAACAAACTTGGACAAAGTAGATAAATTAATAAAATTTTATAGAGAATATTAATAATGCAAAACGACCATCCTGAAGTAAAATTTGGTAAAACAGGTGTTCTTTTAATAAATTTGGGAACTCCAGACTCTACAAGTTGGTGGGATATAAGAAAATATTTAAAAGAATTCCTATCTGATAAAAGAGTAATAGAGGTTAATCCAGTGTTGTGGCAAATAATTTTAAACTTATTTATACTTACCTTTAGACCATCTAAAACAGCACATGCATATAAAAAAATTTGGAGAAAGGAATCAAACGAATCCCCTTTGCTTTATTTTACAAGAAGCCAGGCAGAAAAATTAAATAGCAAAATAGGGAACGAAAAAATTATTGTCGATTTTGCAATGAGATACGGGAATCCCAGTATAAAATCAAAACTTAATATTCTTAAAAATTCTGGGTGTGAAAATATAATTATCCTTCCTCTGTATCCACAATATGCAGCAGCAACAACAGCAACCGTTTGTGACGAAGTTTATAGGTCACTTATGAGCATGAGGTGGCAACCAAGTTTACAGGTAATACCTCATTATGAAAGTGAATCAATATACATAGATGCGCTTGTAAAAAGTATTAAAGAAAAACTGAGAAGCATAAAGTGGAAACCAGATTTAATTATTTCTTCGTATCACGGTATCCCGAAAAAATATTTTGATAAAGGCGACCCTTACCATTGTTATTGTCATAAAACTACAAGGCTTATGAAAGAAAATTTTAATGAAATAGATATTCAGACAACTTTTCAGTCAAGGTTTGGGCCTCAAGAGTGGTTAACACCTTACACAGATAAGACTTTGGAAAGCTTACCGAGCAAAGGAGTTAAAAACTTATTAGTTATTTGCCCAGGTTTTGCTTCTGATTGTGTAGAAACCTTAGAGGAAATAGATATTCAAGGAAGGGAAAGCTTTTTGGAAAATGGCGGTATAAATTTTGATTTAATACCATGCCTTAATGATAATTCGGATCATATTAATTTGTTTGAAAAATTAGTCAAAAAATATATTTAAAGATGAATACTTACCTTTTGTTTAAATCTTTACATTTGATAGCAGTCATTTCATGGATGGCTGGACTTTTATATTTGCCAAGGATATTTGTTTATCATTCAGAGGCAGACCATGATTCTCAAAAAAAAATTTTTAAAACAATGGAAAGAAAGCTTTATAATTATATCATGATGCCGGCTATGTTGTTATCATGGTTGTTTGGTATTTTATTAATACATATCCTGGGATTTAGTGTTTTTCTAGAGTTGTGGATGAAAGCAAAAACAGCACTAGTTATAGTATTAACTTTTTACCATTTTTTACTTGGGAAATATCTTGGAGAGTTTGCAATAGACAATAATAGCAGATCTTCAAAATACTTTAGAATTATTAATGAGGTGCCTACAATAATACTTATTGTTGTTGTGTTTCTTGTGATTTTTAAACCATCATAAAAGTCCTTGTATTTTTTTGAAAAAGTCATATATTTTTAATATTTCCCAATTAATCAACCCAATCACATGAACTTACAAGAACTAAAACAAAAAAACCCGGCCGAACTTATTAATGAAGCAGAAAAGCTTGGAATTGAAAATCCTAGTACATTAAGAAAACAGGAAATTCTTTTTGCTATATTAAAAAAATTGGCTGAGAAGAATGAACAAATTACAGCAATTGGAGTGCTAGAAGTATTGCAAGACGGTTTTGGTTTCCTTAGAGCAATTGAATCTAATTACCTACCAGGACCAGACGATATTTATGTAAGTCCAAGCCAAATTAGAAGATTTGGTTTAAGAACAGGAGACTCAGTTGAGGGAGAAATTAGAGGACCAAAAGATGCGGAAAGATATTTCGCCTTGCTAAAAGTGAATAAAATTAATTTTGATGAACCCGAAAAAGGAAAAAATAAAATTGCATTTGATAATTTAACACCTCTTTATCCAAACGAGAGAATAAAGTTAGAAGTTGAAAGCACAAAAGTTGAAAAGAAACCCGATAACACCGCAAGACTTATAGATTTAGTTAGTCCGATTGGCAAAGGACAGCGTTCATTAATCGTTTCACCACCTAGAGCTGGTAAAACAATAATCCTTCAAAACATTGCCCAATCGATTACAGCAAATCATCCTGAATGTTATTTGATGGTCCTTTTAATTGATGAAAGACCAGAGGAAGTAACAGATATGCAAAGATCAGTAAAAGGTGAAGTAGTGGCTTCAACATTTGACGAACCAGCTTCAAGACACGTAGCGGTAGCAGAAATGGTAATTGAAAAGGCTAAGAGATTAGTTGAACATAAAAAAGATGTAGTAATTTTGTTAGACTCAATTACAAGATTAGGAAGAGCTTATAATGCTGTTATACCTAGTTCAGGGAAGGTTTTAACAGGTGGTGTCGATGCTAATGCTCTGCAAAGACCTAAAAGATTTTTTGGTGCAGCTCGTAATGTAGAAGAAGGCGGGTCATTAACTATTATTTCTACAGCTTTAATTGATACAGGAAGCAGAATGGACGAAGTTATATTCGAAGAATTTAAAGGCACAGGTAATTCAGAACTTATTCTTGATAGAAAAGTTGCAGATAAGAGAATTTACCCTGCTCTTGATATAACAAGGTCAGGGACAAGAAGAGAAGAATTATTGTTCCAGAAAGATGACCTTTCAAAAATGAACGTTCTTAGAAGAATAATTAGTCCAATGGGTACAATGGATGGAATCGAGTTTTTAATTTCAAAATTAAAAAACACAAAAAATAATGCTGACTTCTTCGAATCGATGAATAAATCAGCTAATTAATATTATTGTATCGTCTGACTATTAAAATCAGTTTCGTGTAAATAAAAATTTATTATGCTCTCTAATGTTTCCACTTTATTTTTTAAAGATATTGATTCTAATAATTTCTGCTTTTCTTCATTTGTGATCGGAGCAATCATTGCCAGAGTGTTAATCTTCTGAGATTGATCTAGTTTTTCAAATTCTCTCCAATTTAATAAAAGTCCATTTCTCTTAAAAAATTTTTTTGAATTTTCCATTAAAAGCCTCGTATCAATCAAATTTTTAGACCCATTATTATCTTCATTAAAATCTTTATAATCAACTTTAAATTCTCGGTATAATTTATTATTAGAGATTTCCTCTACAATTTTAAACCTAGAAATACCTGTAAGGTTAATCAAAATTCTTCCATCCCTATTTTTTTGAAAATCACTTATTTTACCTAAACAACCTATTTGATAAACACTTTCACTTTCTTTTTTTGACTGGACCATCCCCATTAATTTATCTTTGCTATAAGCGTCGTTAACTAGGTTTAAATATCTTTGTTCAAAAATATTTAAAGGAAGATTGGTCTTAGGAAAGTAAATAACACCGTTAAGTGGAAATACCGGAATATGGTCTGGAAACTTTTTAGTCATTTAATTTAGTTCGTGTAAATATAATCTTTTAAGTTTTCTTCATTTTCCAAGATAAAGTTAGGGTAAGTATTGTCAATCTTAATTGTTTTATATTTATAATTTCTATTGAAAAGATCTTCTCTGTTTTTTAATTTTTTTTCTATAATTGATAAATTCTTAAAATTTTCATTATTATACTGTTGTTCTGCGTATGAATTAAGTTTTTTATATATATCACTAATTGATTTTACAGAGCTAAAATGCCAGCCTCCGTCTTCAATAAATATATCAAATTTAGGTTTATAGAATTTATAGAATGGTCTTTTGATTGCTTTTATTTCTCTAAGCCATTGAGGACTTTTCAAATCCTTCTTTTTACAAATTCTAGTACCATACCATCGTGGTTCATCTATATTTAAAAGGTTTAATTTATAAAGAAAATTTTTTTGAACAAAACACCCATATTTATTTTTAGATGTAAATTTATATATTGTTTTAGGGTTTGGAATTTCATCTAAATCTGAAATCATTATTAGATCATCAGGACTACAATCCTCATATCCTTTAGATAAAGCATTTCTTTGAAGATTCTCTCTGCGCCAAGCAGGCCCCCAATTTTTCTTATAAAAATTATTATGAGATGGTAAATCTTTTACAAGAATATAATGAATTTTATCTTTGAACTTATTAAATTTTTTAATATCAAATAGCGGTGTTCTAGAATTTCCAGCGTGGTCTAAACTAGCTTCTACGATAACAAATTTTTTAACGTGTTTATGCAGTGTATTTAATCTAATCTCCAAAAGGTGATCTTCATCAAAATACATAAAGCAATCTATAATATTCACTCAATTAACCTTTCTAAAAAAATAACTTGGACCAAGATTTTTAATAAAAGAATAATTATATTGTTTTAAAAAATTAAAAATATTTTCTTTATCTAAACAATTTTCTAATATTTCTATACATATTAACTTAGGATTAAACTTTCTAAAATCTATCGTTTGTAAGATTTCATAATCATGACCTTCAAGATCAATGTTTAAAAAGTCAAAGTTTTCATAAATTAAACTTTCAAATGCTCTTGTTTTCATTTGTTTTTTTTCACTTAAATTTTTATTAGAAGTTATACTGTTTGCAGCACTCCAATCTTCAAAGTAGACATCTTTTAAAAGATTTTCTTTTCCAGCCATTAAACAACATATGTTATGGTCATCTTTTCTAGCTAAATTAAACAAATCTATAGTTATAGGATTTAAATCAATATTTGTTCCCGACCATCCTTTTTTGTATAGTAAATATGTATTGCTTAATCTCATTGGATGGAAAGCTCCAAGATCAACATATTTACCTTCTTTTTGATTTGCGAAAAACTCTACTATAAATAAATCTTCACCAAACTGTGAAAATGATTTTCTATTTCTTTTAAGGAAACGATATCTAATAAAAATATTATAGTATAAATAAATTTTATATAAAATCGTTCCACGTTGAAGCTTTTCTTTAATCATAGTTTTTTATTTATATTTTTGTTATTTAATTGAAATAATAATTAGTTGCAAATTGTTGTTTTATAATAACATTTAGGTTAAGTTATTTCTATATTGCGGGCATAGCTCAGTGGTAGAGCGTCTCGTTGCCAACGAG
>CESF01137163.1_pt1 | contig 12937 bp, 12 predicted proteins | sample 356331 | NCBI WGS metagenome assembly CESF01 (sample SAMEA2621779, study PRJEB7988) | marine metagenome | biome: marine biome (ENVO:00000447); feature: surface water layer (ENVO:00002042); material: "saline water (ENVO:00002010), including plankton (ENVO:xxxxxxxx)" | depth 5 m
ATGCCCTTCGGGCGCTTCACAGGGCTTCCACTACTGCGTTGTAGCAAAGTACCTACTACTTGAATGCCAAGCCCTGAGTTTTAATCCCTGTAATAGTGCTGAAACTTGGATCCACAGGTAGTTTGGGTATCCTTTGCCAGATCATTTTGTAATTTCAAACTGAGTAACTTTGCCATTTAACTTGGTTAACTGCTTTAACTCAGTAAGCTTACTCTCTAACTCTTTCTTGCTAAGTGAAGGGCCTACAAAGACTTTTGTAAGTGTGCCGTTCGGGGTTTTGACTGGCCGAGTGAAGGTTTTGAAACCATTCGCTTTTAATTTTTCCTGTAGAGATTTCACATTAGGTGCGTGGGAAAAACTCCCCAGCTGAATGACATAAGCCATTTGTGTGAGGTTCTCTTCTGGCTTACGAGTTGGCTCTGGGGTTTTAGCGATTGGCTTTGCTGGTTCTTGCACTACAACTTTTGGCTCAGCTTTGGTAATGACAGGCTCATCTGTTGAGGCTTCAACCATTTTCGGCGCATCATCAATTTGCTGGGTTTCATTAGTAACAAGTTCAGTATCGTTTGCTTGAATATCTTCAACCGAAATTTGCGAAGGTTGCTCCGCTGAAGATACTTTATTATCAATCGCCTCTTGCAAGTCAATGGTAGTGAACTCAGGACGTTCAGGAATTGCTTTAAAGCCTTCTTTATAATGAACCTTTTCACCATCCAAAATGTTTGGGATGAAGACAATAGCCGCCACAACCACAATCGTGGTTCCTACTAAGCGATTAATAAACCCTGCGTTCACCGATTTCCTCTCTATTTTTTAAAGTAATTGATGGCTGCAGCCACAGTTATAAATGAACCAAACACAATCACTAACGTGTTTTCATCGACATTTGGTAATAACGTATCTAGCGCAGTTTCAACACTCGCATAGTGCGTGCTTGGCGCTGTTGATGCGGTTTCGGCTAATGCTTTAGCAAGATTCTCAACCTTGTCTCCACGGAAACAATCTAAGCTTGCTAACGACCACTGATCAACAACATTCGCCATGGCCGACATAGCAGCCACCTTATCTTTATCTGCAAGCATAGCGACTAATGCATGAATTTTAAACCCTTGATCTTTATACACGCTTAATTTGCGTGCCAAATATCGAGCAGATTCAGGATTATGCGCAACATCGGTAAAAATAAGCGGTTGCTCACTTAACTGCTGAAAGCGACCTTCGACAATAAGGTTAGCTAAGCAGTCACGTACTTGTTGCTCGCTTGGCAGTAGGTCAAGTTTTGCTAGTAAGGTCAACGCGGTTGCTGCATTTTGACAAGGGATCGCAGGCTTAGCTAAGCGCCAGTCTTTATCTTGGTACTGCCATTTAAAGCCTTCACTGTCTTCTGTGAATATGAAGTCACGACCTGAAAGCACCATATCAGCGTTAATTTCGTTGCCATAATCAGTTACTGTGTGTGGAATGGCTAAATCGCCAACAATAGCAGGCGTATTGGTGCGGAAAATGCCAGCTTTATCGTAACCAACAAGTTCACGGGTATCACCTAGATATTCTTTATGGTCTAAATCTATGGTGGTGATCACACAAGCATGTGGTTTAACGATATTAGTGGCATCGTAACGACCACCAAGGCCGACTTCTAACAGTACATAATCAACGGCGTGACGTTTAAAAATAGCCAGTGCACCTAAGGTACCGTACTCAAAATAAGTTAGTTGCGTGTCAGCACGGCCTTTTTCTAGCATATCAAAAGCATCAACATGGAATTGATCATCAAGCTCTTGGCCATTAATACGTACGCGCTCGTTGTAACGAATAAGATGCGGCGAAGCATAAGTACCCACACTAAAACCCTGTGCAAGTAATAAGCTTTCTAGGCAACGGGCAGTGGTCCCTTTACCGTTAGTGCCTGCAATAAGGATTATTTTGCTTGATGTATCAAGTAAACCGACTTGGTTTGCCACGCGTTCTACGCGCTCTAAACCCATTTCGATATTGGCAGGATGGACATTTTCTAAATAACAAAGCCAATCATCAAGGCTTGATGATTGGCTAGGAAGGATTTCTGTCATAGCGTTTAATCAGTTAAGCTGAAATTTACGCTACTCTATGCTCTTGTTCAGTAGAAGGCAAGTTCATAAATTTCGCTAAGATACGTGCAAGGGTGTCACGCATTTCACGACGGTCAACAATCATGTCGATTGCACCGTGCTCTAGCAAGAATTCACTGCGTTGGAAACCTTCAGGAAGCGTTTCACGTACTGTTTGCTCGATTACGCGAGGACCCGCAAAACCGATAAGCGCTTTAGGTTCAGCAACGTTTACATCACCAAGCATTGCCAGTGATGCAGATACACCACCCATTGTTGGATCTGTTAATACTGAAATAAACGGTAAGCCTTTTTCGCTCATTTTCGCAAGCGCAGCACTTGTTTTAGCCATTTGCATTAATGACATAAGTGCTTCTTGCATACGTGCACCGCCTGATGCAGAGAAACAAATAAGTGGCATGTCGTGCTCTAAACATTGGTCTACAGCTTCAACAAAACGAGCACCTACTACTGACGCCATTGAACCACCCATAAACGAGAACTCAAAAGCAACAGCAGCAACAGGAATGCCTTTTAAACGGCCTTTCATTGCCACAAGTGCGTCTTTTTCGCCGCTTGCTTTTTGTGCTTGGGTAATACGGTCAGAGTATTTTTTAGAATCTTTAAACTTTAATACGTCTTTTGGTTCGTGCTCTGCACCAAGTTCTTGACGATCAGCATCGTCTAAAAAGTTTTCAAGACGTTTACGGCCACTTAAACGCATGTGGTGATCACACTTAGGACACACGTTGAGTGCTTTTTCTAATTCTGCTTTATATAAAATTGAATCACAGTCTGTACACTTAGCCCAAACCCCTTCAGGGATTTCTTTACGACCTGACGATTTAGTCGTTTTAGGTAAGATTTTTTCTAACCAACTCATTTGCAACTCTCTTAATGCTGTTCTGTGTCGCAGTCTGTTTAATTGGAAACACTCACTTGTGTTTCTGATAACAAATAAACAGACAGATTTTTTCAATTAAAACATGAATTACCCGCAGACGATATAAAAAACTGGTCTTAGTAGTAGTCTACTAAAGTCTAACTGTCTGAATCAGGTAAAAACAAAGGCCCTAATGGTGTTTTAGGAATGCCAAAATGTTCTGGGTAATCCACGTCAACTAAGTAAAGGCCAGCAGCTTTCGCTGTCGCACTTGCCTTAGCGCGCTCTTTTAAATCGAGTAATTCTTTTAACCACACGGGTTCATGCTTATGAAGACCAATGTCCATCAAACACCCTGTGATGTTTCGTACCATGTGATGTAAAAACGCATTGGCTTTAATATCAATAATCACATAATCACCTTGGCGTTTTACCGACAGGTGGTGAATAGTACGATTTGCTGTATTTGCTTGGCAATGTAGTGCTCTAAACGAAGTAAAGTCATGCTCGCCTATTAAATACTGACAGGCTTCTTGCATTTTAGTTTCGTCTAATGGGTGATGAAAGTGTGTCACCCCTTCACTCATGATAGCGCCGCGATAGGTGTAATTATAAATCACATAGCGGTAGCGACGAGCTGTAGCACTAAAACGAGCGTGAAAGTCTTCGCTTACAGGCTGGGCAAAGCGAATAGCAATATCTTTTGGTAGTAAGGTATTCATACCCATAGTGAACGCGACCATTTCACGCTCAGCGTGAGTATCAAAATGGATCACTTGCCCGGTGCCATGTACACCCGCATCGGTGCGGCCTGCACAAACAATTTCGACTGGATGATTACAAATACGCGACAACGCCGTTTCTACTTCTTGTTGTACGCTATTGACGTGTGATTGACGTTGCCAACCACTGTAACGCGCGCCGTTGTATTCTACTCCAAGTGCTACTCGCATAATGCTCTATTTACCTACTGTACTAAATGACGGGGCATTTTATGCGATCTACGAGCTCAATAAAAGCCACTCGAGTAGATCACATTGTTCTGTTACTCAGATATCACACCAATTCCTTAAGTATTATTGCGAGCTGGTATTAATCTTCTTCGATGTTATCGAGGCCCTTAGTGCCATCTTTAGCACGAAGCTTATGATGGATTGCTGACTTAATCAGCATATAGCCGCTAATAGGCGCGGTGATCAGTAAGAAAATTGAAATGAGAATTTCTTTTACGCTCATCCCTTCATTGGTATAGCTAAAATACACCATCGCAGCAATCAATAACGATGCCATTCCTAGGGTTGTTGCTTTAGTTGGACCGTGTAAACGCATAAAAAAATCAGGCATTTTCACAAGGCCTATTGAGCCTATTAGAATAAAGCAACCACCAATTAATAGTAAGATTGATACAATCCATTCACTCATCATTTGCTACCCTATTCAATAATATCGCCACGTAGCAAATACTTACATACAGCTACCGTGCTAACAAAGCCAAGCATAGCGATTAATAATGCGGCTTCAAAATATAAATCTGTTCCCATGCTCATGCCATACAGAATAATTAAAGCGATGGTGTTAATAAACATAGTGTCTAAAGCCAAAATACGATCAGGTACCGACGGCCCTACAATTAACCGCCACACGTTTAATAATAATGATATAGCTATCATGGCGTAAACTATTAAAAAAACGGTATCTAGCATCGAAAAATCTCCTTAAGCGGTGCTTCATAGCGCTGCTTAATCGTTTTAATTAACGCTTGTTCATCAGCTAAATCGAGCACATGGATTAATAAATAGCGCTGCTCAATCTCTGCCCCCTCTTCGAGGGACTCAGGAATAGGGTAAACCTCTGCGCTCACAGTACCCGGCGTTAACGACACTGTACTTGCCAAAATAGTAATTGGCATTTCGTGGCTTAAATCCAAAGGCACTTTTATAAAACCTGGGCGCAATTTTTTAGTGGGCCCGAGAATCAACAGTGCCACTTGTAAATTGGCAGTCACAATATCATAAAGCACCAACAATAAGTGCCTAAACGCAAGACCCGGCCTTACAATTAGCGGCTGAGGATCACGAAATGGGAAAGTAATCCACGGAATGGTAATTGCGAAAAATGCAGCTAAAAACAGGTGTCCAGGCGACACACTGTTATTTAACAACAGCCATACAATAAATAATAAAACACTGCGAAATGGTGTTGGCAACCAACGAAAGCGAGCTTCTAAACGCATCAATGGCCTCCTTGTAATACAGTGTTGATGCTAGTGTTGATATCAAACAACTGCTCTGATGTTGCTAGCATATAGTCTGAAATAGGTCCTGCAAATACAACCATTAAAGGTGAACATGCAAGTAGCGCAACTACTGAAATCACTTTAAGAGGATGTGCTTTGGTGCCTTCAATTGCTTCACTGTCTTTATGAGTATGATCCCAGAATAAGCTTGTACCAGCGCGTGAAACCGCCACTAATAACGCCAAACTAGATACTAGGTAAATTGGCCAAAACAACATGGCTTTTTCACTATCTAGCGTGCTCTTTAAAATCCATACTTTACCTACAAAGCCAGATAACGGCGGCATACCAACAACGGCAAGAGCAGCAACTATGAAACAAGCACCAAGCAAGTATGGCTGTGCAACGGCACGACCTGCTACTAATCGGTCGGCAACTTTACCGCGTTGTTGAGCAATTAAATCTGCAATTAAAAATAGTGCTGCGCAAATAATAGTTGAATGCACTAAGTAGTAAAGTAATGCAGCTGTTGCAGAGACATTTTGAATCGCAACCAATGCCACTAAAGTCCCTACAGATACAACAACCAGATTCGCAACAAGCTTTCTAAGGTCTTGACTCGCTAATACACCAATACCACCCATAACTATGGTCGCTAGTGCTAAGCCCCATAACCAAGGTTGTGCCATGTGAGCAAGCTCGCCAGCATTATCACCAAATATTACGGTATACACACGTAGCATGGCATAAACACCTACCTTGGTCATAATCGCAAATAATGCAGCCACCAATGGCATTGCACTTGCGTAGGTATTCGGTAACCATAAATGCAATGGTAATAACGCGCCTTTTAAAGCAAATACCACAATTAATAACAAACCACCAATTTTAGCGAGGTAAACATCGTCACCCGTCAATTGCGGGACTTTTTGCGCTAAATCAGCAATATTCAATGTGCCTAGTACACCATAAAGTACACCTAGCGCAATCAAGAACACACTTGAACCAATTAAGTTTAAAATCACATATTGCAGTGCAGCACGTGTACTGTGTTTGTTACCTGCATGCATTAATAATGAGTATGAGGCAATTAACAAGACTTCAAAGAATACGAATAAGTTAAACACATCGCCAGTTAAAAAGGCACCATTAACACCTAACACTAAAAAGTGCACTAATGGGTGGAAAAAGCTCCCTTTTTTATCATCACCTGCACAGCTATAGAGCACTACAACCGCACCAAGGAAACTGGTAAGTAACACCAGTAGTGTTGCTAGTCTATCGGCAACCAGCACAATACCAAATGGTGCAGACCAGTCAGCGATTGCGTAAACAAGCGGTGCTGTACTATTAACGTGGTATAATAAGTAAGCACTTACTGATAATGTGACAATCGACAAAATAACCGACGAAACACGACGGATATGTAAGTTTTTACCACATGGCGGCATGAGTAAAATAACACCTGCCAACATCGGAATTAGAATCGGTAAAGAAGCTAAATGCTGAATCATTTTTGCTCCTTCGATGATTTAACAAGGTGACCATCAACATGGTCATTACCCAAATCTGCACGACCACGAATCGCTAAAATAACCACAAAAGCGGTCATCGCAAAGCCAATTACAATTGCTGTTAAAACCAGCGCTTGAGGGAGTGGATCGGCATACTCACTGCCTGTACCAAGTACAGCCGCTTTGTTAATTGTTAAGCGACCTGAAGAGAATAAAAACAGGTTAACTGCATACGACAACATAGTCAGGCCGAGTACCACAGGGAAGGTACGAGCCCGCAATATTAAGTAAATTCCGCATGCAACCAGCACGCCGACGCACGATGCGTACAATACTTCCATTAAATATTTACCTCTTGCTTGGGTGTATCAGCAGTTAATTTACCTAAACTTGCTAAAATCATCAGCGTTGCACCTACAACAGTTAAATACACACCTAAATCAAATACGATAGCACTAGCAAGTTCTGTTTTGCCGACTAACGGAATATCAAAATAATCAAACCAGGTTGTTAGGAATGGACGTTCGAAGAACCAACTTCCAATACCTGTGAACAATGCAATAGCAATACCTGACGCAATAATCTTACGATAATTCACGTCAAATCTGTCTGCAATCCAATGCGAACCATTGGCCATATATTGCAAAATAAATGCAATCGCGGTAACGAGTCCTGCAATAAAGCCACCACCTGGTAAGTTATGACCACGTAAGAAAATATACGCAGACACAAGTAATGCAAGTGGTAACAAGCTTTGTGAAATACTCGAGAGTAGAATTGGGTAACGCTCTCTTGCCCATGGGCGCCCTTCGCTATCACTTGCTGGCATAAACAGCGGCAAGTTAATAAGCAGTTTATAAATACCTAATGCAGCAATACCCAATACGGTAATTTCACCTAGGGTATCAAACCCCCTAAAGTCAACGAGGATAACGTTTACAACGTTAGTACCACCACCGCCAGTTTTTGCATTGGCAACAAAGAAGTCAGAAATTGACTCAAGTGGTCTTGTCAGAAGCGCATAACAAATACTTGCCACAACCACACCAATTGCCGATGAGATACCCAAGTCACGCAGAATACGCAGTGAGCTCGATTCTTTCGGAGTACGCTGCGGTAAAAAGAACAGTGCAAGCATCAGTAGCATCACGGTGACAACTTCAACCGTTAACTGAGTCAGTGCTAAATCTGGCGCAGAGAATCGAGTGAAAGCAACAGATACCATCAGGCCTACAATTGAAATCATAATCAAAGATATCATTCGTGAGCGGTGCCAAATAACCGTTGCCAACGCACCAATTATTAGTAAGCCTGCACCTATTGCATTATGGAAATCGATTGGGGTTAACTCGCTTGCTCCTGCTAACTGGCGCATTTCAAATAAAGGCCAACCCGCACACATGAGCACCACCGCAATCATCACAAAGGCATAACGCTGTAAGGAGCCATTTTCGATACGTTTAATCTTTTCTTGTGACCACTTAATCAAGCTATATAAGCCACGCTCAAAGCCTTTTTTAGCATTCAAAGTTGGTAATGACGCTTGGAAGTGGAACAGGTGCTTACGCTGCACATAAATCATCACACCAACGCTTGTTGCAATAAAGCTCATTAACAGAGGTAAGTTAAAGCCATGCCATACTGATAGCTTATAATCCGGGGCTACATTACCAAGCACTGCGAAAGATGCCGAAGCTAAAATATCGCTTACTGCAAAGTGCGGGAACATACCAACGAGTAAACACAGCACAACCAAAATTTCGATTGGTACACGCATATAGCGTGGTGGCTCATGGGGCTGTTTTGGCAAATCAATTGGGTCGCCATTGAAAAACACGTCATGAATAAAGCGCGCTGAATACGCCACAGATAGTGCACCAGCAATCGTTGCTAACACTGGAATTAACCACGACATAGAGCCAAGCACTTGTTGATGTAGTGTTTCGGCAAAGAACATTTCTTTTGACAAGAAACCATTTAACAGTGGCACGCCCGCCATGGCTGCAGCTGCCACCATAGCAAGTGTGGCGGTATACGGCATAAATCGCCACATACCATTAAGTTTACGCATATCACGGGTGCCAGTTTCATGATCAATGATACCCGTTGCCATAAATAACGACGCTTTAAACGTAGCGTGGTTAATAATGTGGAAAATAGCAGCCACTGTAGCAAGCTCAGTGTCTAAACCTAAGAGTAATGTAATTAAACCTAAATGGCTGATTGTTGAATAAGCCAACAAGCCTTTTAAATCATGCTTAAACAACGCGATATAAGCGCCGACCAATAAAGTCGCCAGACCCGTCATCGCCACTAAGATAAACCAAGTATCTGTGCCTGATAGCGCTGGATAAAAACGTGCTAATAGAAAGATACCCGCTTTAACCATGGTTGCAGAGTGTAAGTAGGCACTGACTGGTGTCGGTGCCGCCATCGCATGTGGTAACCAGAAATGAAATGGAAATTGCGCAGATTTGGTAAAAGCACCTAATAGCACTAATACCAGCGCAACTTCATAGAGTTCATGAGATTGAATAAGCGCTTTGCTTGCTAAAATAACGTCAAGATTATAACTACCAACAATATCACCAATAAGTAATAAACCAGCTAGTAATGCAAGACCACCGGCACCGGTAATAGCAAGCGCCATGCGCGCGCCTTTTCGAGCTTCTGATTTATGCCACCAATAGCTAATCAATAAGAACGAGCTAATACTGGTGAGCTCCCAGAAAAACCAAAGCTGAATCACATTGTTCGACATCACGATGCCGACCATTGCGGTCATAAATAGCATTAAATAGCAGTATAGCTTTGGCATTGAGTCGCTATTACTCAAGTAATAACGCGCATAAAAAATCACTAGGGTACCAATACCCAAGATCATATATAAAAAGAGTAACGTTAAACCATCAAGTCGAAACGAGACTTGCATGTTTAAAAGCGGGATCCACTCAGCAGTGTAGCGAATTGTTTCACCAGAAAAGACTGCAGGGGTATACGAAAATACAATTCCAAGGGCAATCAAAGGCGCTAACATGGTCAAAGCAGTGCTTTGGTTACGTGTTAGTTTTGAAGTGCAGGATGAAATAACACTGCCGATTAAGGATAACAGGGGTATCCAGAGCAAAGTCATAATTAGGAGCCTTTTAGTGTCATAAGAATATCAATACCGCTCTAGTTTTAATTAGTTGCGTACTGTTCATTTGGATGGTTAAAAGTTGGCTTCAAAAAAAGCTTACAATGCGTATAGTTATACTGATCAGGTGCTATTTTGTCTATAGGAGACACTCCTATTTGCACAATATTTAACCACTTTGCATACTAAAATAGCAATAAATAGTCGATTAGTCAGAAAAATTCTGCTCTTTGGAAGCTGTTGTAAACACTGGCTTTAAGCCTAAAAAGGCAAAATATTCAGAAAACCGAACCGGCTTTGTTAAGGGCTGGTTAATTTGTTTTTGCCAAAGCGCTCTGTATTGCTCAGATAACCCCATAGTTTGGTACTGCATCATCGACCAATTAGGGCTAGGTTTATAGGCCTTTTCATTGTCGCAAGCGACACTTTTTTGCCAGCTTTTTGGTGGAAGAACGCCATTTGCGATAAATAAATTTGGAGCGACTAACCCTTGCTGCTTGCACAGCCACTGCTGTTTTTTCTCTGCTAAAGCATATTCATCTTCAAAACCACTAAAGTGCATTAATTCATGTAAAAACACCGCATAAGGTTGCGATGAGTTAATATGCATAATACCGCCTTGAACATTTGCTGCCCCTTGATTCGACATCATCACAATAAAGTCAAAACCTTCAGGCCATTTTTGCTCTGCAGCATTTTGCCAATTACAACTAAGCGCCCCACCACTTGCATCACACTTAAATTTATCGGCTACATAAACAACCTCAGTGAAGCAAAAGCTGTCTTTGGCGGGCTCAGGAGCTTTGCTGTATTGCTGCTTATACTGGTTTAAAGCCTGAATCCCTTTGTAGTGATCTGTCATCATTAAAACATTAAATTTGCACTGGCTGCTTGCTTGTAAAGTCGCTGTTGATAAAGCAAATTGCTGTTGCTTCGCATAAGCAGGGGCAATTTGAGCTACCGGCATTTGTTGTTGCAATAGCCAAGCTTGCTTAGCATTCCCCTCGGGTAACTTGCCAGCTTGGCCTAAACTGCTTATATCGTGCCACTGTTGCGTTTGGACTAGCTGATCCGCTAAGGCTTGCTGCTGCAATAAAGTAAATTCAGCAAAGTAAGGCTGCCACCATAATTTTGCTGCAGTGTAGTCTTGTTGCTGCAAAAACCTAAGCGCAAGCTGATACACGGCATTGCTATCATCGAGCTTTGCCAGCTGGCGAAGTTGCGAGTTACTCAACACTAAATGCTGCAAATTAATAGCACTCGGCGCTAAATGATAGATAGCTGTCACTTGTGAAGGGCTGGTATTTGCGTAATAAAAATAAGCGGGAATAAAACGAGACACTGAGCTTGAAACAAGACCCAAGCTCAGTAATAGAATCACAATTAAAGAAACCTTAGCTTGCGTTTTCACCAGCAATTAACTCAAGCTCTAAACGGGCATATTTGTATTCAACAAATTCATGTACATTGGTGGCAAGGGCAAGCCTAAAATAGTCAGCAGCAAGGTAGTTATCACCAGCTGCTTGATGCATTTTAGCTAGATAGAAATAAGCTTCACATAAGCGATGTGCATACTCTTGCTCTGAAGTAACGCCTTCAATAATGCCAGATAAAAATTCAAACTCACTAATGTCACCTAAGTATAGTGCCAAGAGTTGGTAACCCCATTGTGACTCATCTACACCTTGTGAGTTAGCTTTTAAATCAATTAAGGCTTGCTTTTTATCAGCTTCTGATTGCGCTAAATAAAGCCATAACACACGATAAGGATCGCTGGGTGAACGATTTAAAAACTGTTGTAAATCATCTTGTGCAAGTAATGGGCGCTCACCATAGTAAAGTGCAATCCCACGATTTAAATAGGCGTACTCATGCTGCTCATTAAGCTCAAGTGCAGAATCAAAAAATTCGTAGGCTTGTTCATACTGCTGCATCAGTGTGTGGTGAATACCTAAAAAGTTATATACCTCAGCCAAATCTGGTTTGAGCTTAATCGCACGGTTAAAGTCTATTCGCGCTAACGTCGACATACCTAAGCTGTCAAATAACACGCCGCGATCGTAATAAAGCTTAGCCTGTTGCTCAGCACTTAAATCTGCGCGGTTTAACAACTCAGAGTAACGAGCAATCGTAATTTCATTACGAAAATCAGGCGCCAATGGTGCGGTAAAAGGCACATTAACAATAGGGACTGACTCAGATTGTGTGGTGGTTTGGCATGCACTTAAAGAAAAAATAGCCACAGCGGTCAATGCTAAGTGTTTAAAAATCATTAAATTCCTTAATACCTGAATTCTCTGTAGACAAAATCGAAGCGGATAGGTTTCATTAAAGCATAAAAAAAGGGGCTAAACAGCCCCTTTTTCTTATATCCAGCAAATAACTGGTTATTCAATCATCATTAAGCGTCTTTAGACTCTTCTGCTTTTTCTTCAGCAGCTGATTCCATAGCTTCTTTGATGCTTAGACGTACACGACCTTGGCGATCTACTTCAAGAACTTTAACTTTAACTTCTTGGCCTTCGCTCAGGTGGTCAGTCACGTTGTTAACACGCTCAGTGCTGATTTGTGAAATGTGCACTAGACCATCTTTACCTGGAAGAATATTAACGAACGCACCAAAATCAACGATACGAACAACTTTACCAGTGTAGATAGTACCTACTTCTAGCTCAGCAGTTAATTGCTCGATACGCTTAATAGCATCGTTAGCGCTGATGCCATCAGTTGCTGCGATCTTGATTGTACCGTCATCTTCGATTTCAATCGTAGTACCAGTTTCTTCTGTAAGTTGACGGATAGTTGCGCCACCTTTACCGATAACTTCAGCAATTTTCTTCGCAGGGATTTGCATTGTGTAAATGCGTGGCGCGAACTGAGATAACTCTTCAGAAGGTGCTGAAATCGCTTCGTCCATAACACCTAAGATGTGTAAACGTGCTGCTTTCGCCTGTTTAAGAGCGATTTGCATGATTTCTTTAGTGATACCTTCGATCTTGATATCCATTTGTAATGCAGTGATACCATTAGAAGTACCCGCTACTTTAAAGTCCATGTCACCTAAGTGATCTTCATCAC
>CESF01075192.1_pt1 | contig 12922 bp, 12 predicted proteins | sample 356331 | NCBI WGS metagenome assembly CESF01 (sample SAMEA2621779, study PRJEB7988) | marine metagenome | biome: marine biome (ENVO:00000447); feature: surface water layer (ENVO:00002042); material: "saline water (ENVO:00002010), including plankton (ENVO:xxxxxxxx)" | depth 5 m
TACAGAGGAATATCATACAGCACATCCGATATTCAAAGAAGATATTTATCCATTGTAGTTTCTGATGCTTTCTTAGATAAAACAATCGAAGCAATAACAAAATCTGGTTCAACTAATAATGTTGGTGATGGTAAAATATTCGTTAGCAATATCGAAGAAGCTTACAGAATTAGAACAGGTGAAAAAGGAAATCAATCTTTAAATTAAATTATGGAACTATTAACTACAAATAATGTTTGGATGATGATCTGTACTGCATTAGTTTTTTTTATGCACTTAGGTTTTTCGTTCTTAGAAGTTGGTCTAACAAGACAAAAAAATACCATAAATATACTCTTCAAAAATTTCTTTGTAATAACAATGGGATTAATTGTTTATTGTGCATTTGGTTTCAATTTAATGTATCCGGGTGAGTTTGGATTAATTGACGGATGGTTAGGTTTTTCAGATTTTGGACTTAACCCTGGGTCTGACTATGACCAATTAACATATGCTGACGGAGGTTATACTTACTGGACAGACTTTCTATTTCAGGGTATGTTTGCAGCAACAGCAGCTACTATAATTTCTGGTGCTGTAGCTGAAAGAATCAAGATTTCATCATTTATGTTAATTGCCTTTTTGTATGTATCAATCATATATCCCATAGTTGGTTCTTGGCAATGGGGAGGTGGAAAGTTCAGTACTTTTACTGAAGACTTAGGTTTTTACGACTTTGCTGGTTCAACATTAGTACATTCTGTTGGTGGATGGGGTGCTCTAGTAGTTATATATTTTTTAGGTGCTAGAAAAGGTAAGTTTGACAAAGACGGAAATGCAATTGCTATTCCTGGATCAAATATACCATTATCAGCAGCAGGAGTTTTGATTTTATGGCTTGGATGGTTTGGCTTTAATGGAGGTTCTGTTCTTTCAGCAGACCCATCTCTTACTTCAATTACTCTTGTAACAACTTGTTTAGCTGCAGCTGCAGGGGGAATTGGGGCCGCTTTATTTTCAGGATTCCTATATAGGAATCTTGATTTAACAATGTTTATGAATGGTGTACTTGGTGGATTAGTTGGTATAACTGCAGGTGCAGATCAAATGCTCCCTGGTTCTGCTATATTAATTGGTTTAGTTGCCGGTGTAATTGTAGTACTTTCTGTTGCCCTACTTGACAAATGTCAATTGGATGATCCAGTTGGAGCAATTCCAGTTCACTTATTCTGTGGAATTTGGGGAACACTTGCTGTAGGTATTTTTGGTGAATTAAGAGGATTTGAGCAATTCATGATTCAACTGGCATGTGTTGGTATTACTGCATTATTTTGTGTTTTTGGCGCATCAATTATTACTCTTTTTGTAAAGGCAATAATTGGTCTTAGAGTAGATGAAGAAGAAGAGGTTGAGGGGTTAGATATAGCAGAACACGGAACAAGCGCTTACGGTGATTTTAGCATAAGATAAATAATAGTGATTAGGAAATTTCCATAATATAAAGTTAGTTGTTTAATATAAAAATTTTCTAATACTTGAAAGGGCTATCAATTTGATAGCCCTTTTTTTATAAACCAATTTGTTTATTGTATAAATCAACGATTTCCTCTGCCTTATCTAGATAATCTAATTTAGAAGAAGAGTATATTATCGCCCTAGAAACATTTATAATTATATTATTTGAAGTTAATGTTGAGCTATTGATAACATCTTTAATTTTGCCACCCTGAGATCCAACGCCTGGAATTAGAAGGAAATTATTAGGAATAATATTTCTAATTTTTTTATAATAACTTGTTTTGGTAGCTCCAACTACGTACATCAGGTTTTTTGAATTATCCCATTTCTTTGATTTAGTAATAATATCCAAAAAATGATTATTAGGTAATTGAAAATCTTTTGCACCATTGTTTGATGTTAATGCTAAAAGAATTACATATTTGTTATCATACTTTAAAAACTCAGATACTGAATCCTCTCCCATGTATGGAGAGATAGTAATTGAATCAAAATTCATGTTTTCAAAAAAAGCTTTAGCATACATTCTTGATGTATTTCCAATATCTGCCCTTTTAGCATCTGCAATTGTAAAAAGATCGGAATAATTATTATTAATATATAGAATTGTTTTTTCTAGTGATGACCAACCCAAACTTCCTCTTGCTTCATAAAAAGCAGTATTGATTTTAACGGCTATTATTTTTGAGTGTAATCTATCTAAAAGAGCCTTGTTAAATTCAAAAACAGGATCAATATGTTTAAGGAGATGTTTAGGTATTCTGTCAATATCTGTATCTAAACCTAAGCATAAATAGGATTTTTTTTCTTCAATTTTATTTATAATTGCAGACAATTTCATTTTTAAAAAGTTTCATTTTCTTTTTTCATTAGTTCTGTATTTTGAGCTATTTTTAATTCATCAATTAATTTATCTATATCTCCATTTATAATATTTTGAAGATCATATAAAGTTAAATTAATTCTATGATCAGTAACCCTCCCCTGAGGATAATTATATGTTCTAATTTTAGCAGATCTGTCTCCGGAAGAAACCATCAGACTTCTTTTTTCTGAATCCTGTTGTAATTTTTTATTTAATTCTAATTCATAAAGTCTTGTTCTCAAAACTTTTAATGCTTTTTCTAGATTTTTATGTTGAGATTTTTGGTCTTGACAACTTACAATTATCCCAGTTGGTTCGTGATGTAATTTAATAGCAGAATAAGTTGTATTAACAGATTGACCACCGGGACCTGTTGATGTAGTTCTTTCAATTCTAACATCTTGCATGTTAAGTTCAACATCAAATTCTTCAGCCTCAGGTAAAACCATAACTGTTGCTGCAGAAGTGTGAACTCTTCCCTGGGTTTCGGTTTGAGGAACTCTTTGAACTCGATGAACTCCGGACTCATATTTTAAAGTTCCATAAACGTTTTGACCATTTATTTCAAAAATAATTTCTTTAAACCCACCTGCAGTACCTTCATTCAAATCAACTAAATTAAGTTTCCATCCTCGCTTTTCAGAATATTTTGAATACATTCTAAAAAGATCTCCTGCAAAAATACTTGCTTCATCACCTCCAGTCCCTGCTCTTAATTCCATAACAACATTTTTTGAATCATCAGGATCTTTAGGTATTAACATTATTTTTAAGTCTTCCTCAACCAAAATAATTTTTTTTTTATTCTCTTCTAATTCAGAATTAGCTAGCTCAATCATTTCCTTATCAGATTCTTCTTTAATTATTTCATTAGCTTCATTTATATTGGCTAATAATAATTCATACTCTGATTTTTTATCAATTATCTCATTTAATTCTTTATACTCACGAGAAATTTTTATGTACTTTTTTTGGTCTGATATTACACTAGGCTGAATAATAAGATCTGAAAGTTCATTAAATCTTTGTTGGATAATATTTAATTTATCGATCATCTTTTATTTATATTCAAATTTTCCATATGTTGATGATATGGTAAGTTTTTTTTCATTTGAAGATTCTACTTTACCAATAACCCTTGCGTCAACTCCAAATGATTTTGAAATTTCAATAATTTGATTGGAGTACCTTTTATCTACATACAGCTCCATCCTATGTCCCATGTTAAATACTTGATACATTTCCCTCCATGAGGCAGAAGATTCAGATTGTATTAAATCAAAAACAGGTGGAATGTCAAATAAATTATCTTTTATAATGTGAAGATTATCAATAAAATGTAAAATTTTTGTTTGAGCACCTCCACTACAATGAATTATACCATTAATTTTATCTCTACCCATAACATCAAAAACCTTATTTAAAATTGGAGCATAAGTTCTAGTTGGAGATAAAACCAACTTACCTGCATCTAACGGTAATTTTTTAATTTTATCTGTTAAATTTTTTGATCCAATATAAGTTAGATCATTTGAAAGTGAATTATCAAAGGTTTCAGGGTATGAATCTTGAATCTTTTTATTAAAAACATCATGTCTTGCAGATGTTAAGCCATTACTTCCAATACCACTGTTATAAAACTTTTCATAAGTAGATTTCCCAAACGATGCAAGTCCAACTATAACATTATCAGCTGAAATATTATTATTGTCGATAACATCCTCTTTTTTCATTCTACAGAATATTGTTGAATCAACAATTATTGTCTTAACCAAATCTCCAACATCAGCAGTTTCTCCACCCGCTGAAGTAATATTCATTCCAAATCGATTTAAGTTCGATATTACTTCTTCGTTGCCCTGAATAATATACTTAATTATTTCACCCGGAATAAGTTTTTTATTTCTACCTATAGTTGAAGACACAATGATATTATTAGTAGCTCCAACGCAGATTAGATCATCAATATTCATTATTAATGAATCTTGACTAATTCCTTTCCAAACTGACATATCACCTGTTTCTCTCCAATATGCATATGCAAGAGATGATTTTGTTCCAGCTCCATCAGCATGCATTACAAGACAATAAGATTCATCATTAGTGATGGTATCTGGGATAATCTTGCAAAATGATTTAGGGAATAAACCTTTATCGATATCTTTAATAGCGTTGTGAACATCTTTCTTGTCGAATGACACTCCCCTTTCTGAGTATTTATTAGATGATGTCAAATGCTATAAAAATTTTAACAAAGATAATCGATATAGATTACATAAATAATTTAAAAAGAATAATTATAAAATTTATAAATGAAAATAATCATGTTTTTTGCACAAATATTATCAATAACTAATTTTTTTCATACATAAATTATGATGTTCACAAAAAGAATACATTAATCATCTTTTGATAAAGTACTTATTTATTTTAAAGTTAAATTTAATGATATAAACTTTATATTAAAATGAACAAATCTAAATTAGAATATCTTTGGCTTGATGGTTATAAACCAACACAAAGTCTGAGAGGGAAAACAAAAATTGTTGAAGATTTCAGTGGAAAATTAGAGGACTGCCCAATGTGGTCTTTTGATGGAAGTTCAACACAACAAGCACCTGGAGGTTCTTCAGATTGCTTACTAAAACCTGTAGCTCTTTACCCAGATCCTGTAAGAAGAAATGGATGGTTAGTAATGACTGAGGTTTTAAATGCTGACGGCTCGGCTCATGAGTCTAATGGAAGGGCAACGATTGATGATGATGATGATGATTTTTGGTTCGGTTTTGAACAAGAATACTTTCTTTGGGACCCAGAAACTAATTTACCATTAGGTTTTCCAAAAGATCAAACTCCTCAGGGTCAATTTTATTGTTCTGTTGGTGGGAAAAACACATTTGGCAGGGAGGTTATGGATAGACATTTAGACATATGTTTAGATGCTGGTATAAACGTTGAAGGTACTAATGCTGAAGTTGCTTCAGGTCAATGGGAATTTCAAACATTTGCCAAGGGTGCTGCAAAAGCTGGTGATGAAATGTGGGTTGCTAGATATTTATTAGAAAGATTAGCAGAGGATTATGGATTAGCAATTGAATACCATCCAAAACCGTTAGGAGCAACTGATTGGAATGGATCCGGAATGCATGCAAACTTTTCAAATACAACTCTTCGTACTTGTGGTTCAAAAGAAACATACGAAACTATATGTGAAGCTTTTAGACCTGTTGTAAAAGAACATATTGATGTTTATGGTGCTTATAATGATCAAAGATTAACTGGTGATCATGAAACTCAATCAATTACAGAGTTTAGTTATGGTGTTTCTGATAGAGGTGCTTCTATAAGAATACCTATTATGACAGTAGAAAAAGGATGGAAAGGCTGGCTTGAAGATAGAAGACCGGCTTCGAATGCTGATCCTTATAAAATTTCTGCTAGAATAATAAAAACAGTGAAATCTGCTAAAGTTTAATTTTTAAACTTTATTAATATTTTTAAAACACCTCATTTTAATTGGGGTGTTTTTTTTTACAATAATTTATAATAATAAGTTAAAAAAAGTAAAAGAAATAAAATACCGTGAGGCTTATATAAAATATATTTTTTAGGAACAAAAAAGAAAAAACCTAGTAATACACTAAAACCGATCATAACATAAATATCAAAACTTATAATTTGTAAACCAACAACATTAAGTTCAAGAATAGTTGAAGTAATTCCAATGACCGCAAGAATATTGAATACATTTGACCCAATAATGTTTCCTACTGAAATATCTAATTCTTTTTTATAAATTGCTACTAATGTTGTTGCTAACTCGGGTAAACTTGTGCCAATTGCCACTAGAGTCAGACCAATAATCCTGTCTGAAACCTGAAAATAATTTGCAAAAAATATAGCACTATTAACAAATAATTCAGAACCAAAAAACAACGTTAACGAAGAAACTGCAATTAATAAAAGAATTTTAGCAATAGACATATTAGACTCATTAATAACATTTACATCTTCCTCGTTGTCTCTTATTTTAAACATAAAATAAATAAAAAAAATAAGTAATAAAATAAATATAACGCCTTCAATTTTTGATATTCTTAAGTCTTGTAAAAAAAATAAAAAAATAACACTAACTGACAACAGCCAAGGTAAATCATACTTTATGTTGTTTTTGGAAATCTTTATTGTTACAAAAAATAATGCAGTGGAAAAAACCAGTCCAATATTTGCAATATTAGAACCAATCACATTTGAGATAGATATATCACTTGAATCTTTTAAGGCTGAACTAATACTTATTAAAAGCTCTGGAGCAGAAGTGGCAAATGACACGACAGTTAATCCTATAACAACCTTAGAAATATTATACTTTAAAGATAAGTTAACGGATGATTTTAATAAATAATTGCTTCCAAGAATTAGAAAAAAGAGTCCTAAAATTAGATATATTGATTGTATAACCATGATATGTTTGCTAAGATAATACATGAATTGTATATTGTAACAAATGAAATCAAAAGATATTTTTAAAATCTTAGCTAAAATCAATAAAATAATTTTACCTAGTTATTCAAAAAAAAGATTGAATCTATCTAAAGCATCAAAACTTCAACTTGGGATAATTTACTGGAGATTTTTAATAACTAAAAAATCTCTTTAAAGATTAAAAATTACAAATAATAGTTAAATATTTTTCCAATATTTTGGATTAATGATTTTGTAAAAAGAATTTTCGGGAATGAAGATGCGATATTTATTTCTTCATTAAATGAAGAGTCATTATCAAGAAATCTTAAAACTAACTCTGTTTTATTTTTTAAAAACATTTTTTCAAACAGGTTTTTACCAAGATCATTTTTAGTATGTAAAACATGTAAAAAGATCAAATCATAAATCCAATGCCTGGTCTTGAAGCTAATCTTTTTTGAAAATTTTTCCTTTTTTAAAAAACTAATTATTTTCTCACAATTTTTGTCAACAAATTTAAAAGTATAGCCTGAGGATGGTTTAGTCCAACCACCAGCTGTTCCAATATTAATAATTTTTTTAGAATTATTTTCATCAAATGGATGGCATGTCATTGGAATAGCACCTTTTTCTTTTTCTATTATGACATAATTATTAATTCCTATTTGTTTTATATATTTTTTTAATTCAATGTCATATTCATTATCATTTAAAAAACTTTTGGAAAATAGGGTAAATTCAACTAGAGCTTTATTTTTTGATGTTGGCAAAACATAAAAAAATCTTGTGTCTTTCTTCTGATTAATTGAGAAATCCATAATTGTAGCCACTTCATCGTTGAAAAAATTATTTTCCGTTTGAATTGTCCAGCCTTTAAAGTGCTGGATTAATAATGGATAATTAGATTTTAAATTATTTAAATCAAACAAACTATTAAAAACAAAATCTGAATGATATATTTTTGATTTTGTTTTTATGGTGATAACAGAATCTTCTGAAATATCTATTATTTCATCTTCAACTACTGTGAAGTTTTTTTCATTTCTAATCTTCTGGATTAAGGATTCAAAAAAAAATTCTGACTTGATCATTTTGTATGAAAAATTTTCTAGACGGGTTTCTTTATTTATTCCAGAAGATTTAAAACATATAGTATTCCAACTTTTAACAACATAATCATTCCACACAGATTCCTTGTCTTCCCAAAAACACCAAGTCTTATGATCTTTATGGCTTAAGTCTTTATCAATTATCAGAATTGATTTGTTATCAAAAAATCTATCATTTATTATTTTATGAGATAAAACAAGTCCAGATAAACCAGCACCACAAATAATATAATCAAATTTTTTAGTCATAAAATGTTAACAAATATATCACTATTTCATAATATTATCTGATTAAATAAAGATGGTAATTGGCATAATTGTTGGCTATATTTATGAAATGATTACTACAATTTCATTCATTAAATACTCATCGAATAAATTTTGGGCTTTCAAACAAATGAATCAATCACACAAGTATTTCATTAATAATAAAAATATAAAATTTTATAAACTATTAGGAACAGGCGCAGGAAATGGTTTTCTTTTACCTGACCTTTCAACCTATGCTATACTTATTGTTTGGAATTCAAAAAAATTTGCTGAAGATTTTCTAGCCAATAGTGAACATTCTTTAATTATAGAAAAAAAAGCTAAAAGCAGAAAAGACTATTACCTAAAAACTATTCAAACAAATGGTTTATGGGATAACCAAAACCCCTTTAAGGAAAACATAGTTAAGTATAAGAATAATGATAAAATAGCGATTATTACCCGAGGAAAAATTAGATTATCAAAACAAATTGATTTTTGGTTAAATGTTCCCAAAGCATCAAATGCGATTAAAGCTGCTGAAGGAGTTGAATTTTATAAAGGTATAGGGGAACTTCCATTGTTAGCTCAGGCAACCTTTAGTGTATGGGAGAATTTTGAAGCTGTTAAAAACTTTGCATATAAATCAAGAGCCCATTCTGATATAATAAAAAAAACAAAAAAAAGAAATTGGTACTCTGAAGACATGTTCACACGCTTCATTATCATTAACAAAGTGAAGAAAAAATTTTAATGAAAAAAGTAATTATTATTGGATCGGGTATTGGTGGATTATCAACTGCTATAAGATTAAAGGCAAAAGGATTTGATGTAGATGTTTTTGAAAAAAACTCATTTCCTGGCGGTAAATTATCAAATATTAGTATTGGAAAATATAGATTTAACACTGGTCCTTCCCTATTTACGATGCCTCATTTTGTTGATGAACTTTTTGAACTTTTTAATGAAAATCCAAGAGATCACTTTAATTACATAAAAAAAGACATTATGTGTAAATACTTTTGGGATGATGGAAAAAAATTTGTAGGATATGACAATCCAGACAAACTAGCTAGTGAATGTCAATCCAAATTTGGGGTAAAAAAAAATATAATTCTAAAATACTTAGAAAAATCAAAAAAAAAATACGATCTGACTGAGAATATTTTTCTGAAAAACTCTTTACATAAACTAAAAAACTTAATCTCATTAGATACATTAAGAGCTTTAGTTAAAATAAATACTTTTCAATTGTTCAAGACATTAAATAAAGTGAACGAAGAAGAATTAAAAAACAAATATTTAGTACAAGTATTTAATCGATATGCTACGTACAATGGGTCCTCCCCATTTAAAACTCCCGGAATGATGACTGCAATTCAAAATGCTGAAAAACACTACGGATCATTTATTCCAAAAAAAGGAATGGGAGATATTTCAAAATCACTTTACAAACTTGCAAAAAGACATGGAGTTAAGTTTTATTTTAACAATGAGGTAAACGAAATATTAATAAAAGATAAAAAAGCTTATGGGATTAAGATTAACAACAAACATCACTTATCAGATTATGTAGTTACTAATTCAGATGTTTATAATACATATAGGAAACTTTTAAATGAAAAAAGAAAGATCAAAGTATTAGAACAAGAAAGATCTAGTTCCGCAATTATATTTAATTGGGGGATAAAAAAAGTTTTTAAAGAATTAGATTTACACAATATAATTTTTTCCAATAACTATAAAGAAGAGTTTAATTATATTTTCAATAAAAAGCAATTATATTTTGACCCTACGGTTTATATAAATATTACTTGTAAGGATTTGCCTAATGATTCTCCAGACGGATGTGAAAATTGGTATGTAATGGTTAATTCGCCATATAATGACGAACAAGATTGGGAAAAAATCAAAATTCAGTTAAAGAACAACATAATTAAAAAGATAAATAAGTCACTAGGTGTTAAAATTGAAAAATACATTGTTGAGGAAAGAATTATATCTCCTGTTGATATTGAATCAAGTACAAATTCGCATAAAGGTTCTCTCTATGGAACATCAAGTAATAATATTTATTCTGCTTTTTTAAGACACCCGAATTTTTCTACTAAAATTTCTAATTTATATTTTTGTGGAGGGAGTGTTCATCCAGGTGGAGGAATCCCATTGTGTATAATGTCAGGAAAAATTATTTCAGATATAGTAAATAAATGAATTTAGATTTTAATAAAAAGGTTTCAATTATTATTATTTGGCTTTTCCATCTTTCAGGCCTATTAGGTTTACTGTACATCGACAAAAACCTTTTTGCTTCATTGACACCATTAAATTTATTTATATCTACAACGCTTTTATTTGTAAATCAAACTAAAGCATCTAGATTAAAGTTTTTTATAGTATTTATGATATTTTTTGTTGGAATGTTAGCAGAAATATTAGGTGTTCAGTATGGATTGATTTTTGGAAATTATGAATATGGAAACAATTTAGGGTTAAAGTTATTAGGCGTTCCTATTTTAATTGGGTTTAATTGGGTTGTTTTAACAGTAATTTGCGGTAGTATTTCTGAAAAAATATTTAATAATTCAAAAGTTTTAGCTATCATTTTCGGTGTAGTATTAATGCTAATCCTTGATCTTACATTGGAACCAATTGCGCCAGTTCTTGACTATTGGGAATTTAGTGGTTCTAAAGCACCAATTCAAAATTATATTGGATGGGGATTAACTTCTTTGGTTACTCAGTATATATACCAATATTTTTATAAAAACAAAGAATTTATTTTTTCTCTGAATTTATTTATTGCACAGTTTTTATTCTTTCTGGGATTTAATTTTTTTGCATAAAAAAAGCCCTTCGAAGAGGGCCTTTTTTAATTAGTTATATTCTTTAATCTTAACCCTGGTCCAAGTCTGAGTAAATTCAGAAATATCACCTGTTGTATTAAAAAATTCTCCGAAAGCCTGAGCTTCATTATCGTTTTTAGGTCCAAACATAAAAGCAGAGTTTAAATTCTCATAAGTACCATATATGATAACATTTTCCCCATTAGTAATACCATGATTTACTTGAGCTAAAGCAATGAAACCAGGAAATTCAAAAGTTTCCATCAGTTTACTAAAGGCTGAAGAGAATACAGGAAAATCTTTACTCTTAATTTTAAAACACCAAGCTTGACCAATTGGATTAACTTGTTCTTCATTATATGTCATCATTGCAACTCCCGCAGAAGATCTAACTTTGTCAATAAAGGGTCTAACAACTTCTAAGTAGTTTTCCCATTTTCTACCATTTAACGATCCTCTCAAATTAGCTAATGACTCAGAGGACGGACTAACAAAGCTTAAAATATGTGTTTCCTCATAACCCATTCCTTTTAAGGGAATTGTCGAAAAAGTCATTGAAACATCTTCAGGGAAATCAACGGAAGAGTAAAACTTGTCGACAGTCTTTTCAAATTCAACAACATCTTCACCTTCAACCTCAAGTAATACATCATACCAGAACAACTCTTGGGATGAAATTGAAATTGAAAATAAAAATGATAATAGATATATATATTTATTCATAATTAATTTTTAATTTTTAAAATTAAAAAAATCATATCAACAAATAACTATTAAAAATAATTAATTATTAATTTTTTTTTTAAATCTATTTGTGTCAATTAAATAATTAATTCTTAATGACAGTTGATGTTCAATTGGTAATTCAAATAAGTTTTTTAAACTTTTATAATAGTCCAAAGCGGACTGATTGTTTCTATTAAAAATCTGATTTTTATAATTAATTGAAATGGTACTTCCAGGATAAAACCACCATTCAAATTTTAAATCTAAATTCCATAAATTAAAATTTGTATTTGGATCAAAATCTAAAAGAGAGTAATCCGTAATTTCTCTGTTTCCATTATATAGTAAATTAAATAAAACTTTATCATAATTTGCCGAACTCCAAAAATTTCTTAATCTAAGAGAAATAAATTTCGAATTATCAATTGAAAAATCAAATTCAATAGAATTTTCAAAAGATTTTATATCTCTGATTCCAAAATATATATTTTCATTATTTATTTTTAAAAAACCGATATCATCCAAGTTTTTCTCTGTCTGAGATGAGGCTCTTAATTTAATTTTTTCTGATATTCTGTACTGAGCATTAAATCTAAATCTTTCATTATTCTTGTTTTCATCAAATTGACCATTGTAAAAATCACTTCTCTCATACTCGATTCCATATGAAAAAGTATTAGTATAATTGGTGTCAAAACCGATTTTAAAACCAAAATTAGGTGATTCATTCACATATCTGTTTTCTACTCTAGGTTCATAAAAATCTCTGCTGCTCATTCTGTAATAAAAATCAGCCTCAAACTTTGTTCTATTTTGCGTTTCGAAATCGTTTCCAAATCTCCACCCTCCACCACTTTTGAAGAAATTATCAAATCTGAATGTTTGATTAAAGAATAAATAAGTTGAGTAGCTGATAAAAGTTTTGTTTTCATTAATTAATCTGTATCTAATTCGAGCTTGATAATTTTGATCATTATTATAATTATAAAATCCCAATTCATTTTGATTATAATATTTATCAACACCATTCCAATTCAATCCAAATAGAAAGTTACCTCTTAACTCTTCTAAATTAATTGAACCTCTGAAACCATTTTTTTCTGAAAATCTAGGAGTATAACTTCTAAATAATGATGATTTTAAATTAAAATTTCTTTTATTAT
>CESF01078068.1_pt1 | contig 12907 bp, 8 predicted proteins | sample 356331 | NCBI WGS metagenome assembly CESF01 (sample SAMEA2621779, study PRJEB7988) | marine metagenome | biome: marine biome (ENVO:00000447); feature: surface water layer (ENVO:00002042); material: "saline water (ENVO:00002010), including plankton (ENVO:xxxxxxxx)" | depth 5 m
TAAAAAGTCTAGGGATATAGCGAAAGCAAAAAAAGATATTGATGAAACAATAGACAATTTCATAAGCTATAAATGCAAATAGATTAGCTATAAATTTAGCTTAAATTATCCTATTCCAGCTGCCAAAAAAACGAAAAATAGAGAATAAAATACAAAATAAAGCATAATTAGTTAATTATTTTCTAATATTATTAAGTATAAAGCCATATAAATCATTGATATAAAACAATGTTTTATTTATATGCGAATAATTCCTATTTACTATTGCAAATCTTAATGAGAACGATTACTATTCACTTCTAATTATTAATAATTAAAGTTAGGAGATAACAATGAAAAAATTAGCATTAGCAGCTTTACTAGCAATTACGCCAGTAAGTTTTGCTGAAACTCTAGAGCATGTTGAAGAAGAAGTTCATCTTGCTATGGAAACAATTCAGCAATTGAAAGCTGAAATAAATGAATTAAAATCAGCAGTTAAAATGCAAGGTGAGATCCAAGAAGCATCGGTTTCTAGAATTGCAAAAACAGCTAAAAAATTCGAAAAACTACACTTAGGTGGTTATGGTGAATTACACTATAACGATACTGAAACAGATGCTGGAAGTAAATCAAGAAGTATAGATGCACATAGATTTGTACTATTCTTTGGTTATGACTTCACAGATAGAGTTAGATTTAGATCTGAATTTGAATTAGAGCATGGTCTTGTAGCAGATACAGCTGATGGTTCAAATGGTGGTGAAGTTGAATTAGAACAAATGTATATCGAGATGGACTTAACAGCTAACACAAGCACTAAAGCTGGTGTTATCTTAGTTCCAGTAGGTATATTAAATGAAAATCATGAGCCTCCAACATTTTACGGTGTTGAGAGAAATGATGTTGAAAAATATCTAATACCAACAACATGGTGGGCTGGCGGTTTATTGGTTACTCATAAAATGAATAATGGTTTAACACTTGAAGCTATGTTCCATGAAGGCATGAAAGGTACAACTGCTGGTTATATTAGAGGCGGTCGTCAAAAATCAGCAAGCGCTACAGCTAATGATTGGGCATACACATTAAGAGCAACATATTCTGGTTTTCCAGGTTTGAAAGCTTCTGTATTCTACAACCATCAATCTGATTTCACACAAGTATCATCTGATAATATTGACAAACTAGATATATGGGGTGCATCTGCAATTTATTCATTTGGTGATGGTTTCGAAGTAAGAGCATTGCATGTTAATGCAGAATTTGATGGAAAAGTTGAAACAGCTGCATTCTTCACAAATGGTTTCGATGAGCAACAAGGAACATTCTTTGAAGCTTCAAAAAGATTTGGAGACCTAGGATTCTTTGTGAATAACTCAAATGTTTCGGGTGAAAGCATAAGTAGACAATACACAGTTATGCAATATGGTTTCAGCTGGTGGTACCCAGGTTCAAACGCGGTACTTAAAGTAAACTACTATGATAAAGAGTACTCAAATCCATCTAAACAAACCAGTAATTCTGATGGAGTACATGTGGGAATGGGTTACGAGTTTTAAAAAATTAATATAATGATTTACACACATTAGGACGTGTTTTGGCTAGTTAACAAATAAGTTTAGTTTTTTCTCCTCCACTCAGTAAGAGCTAAACTTTTAAAAACGGATGATCGGAAGAAATTCTCCTTGTTCTTTTCATTCTTAATATTATAAACTTCAATGTTAACTAGCCTTCTTTTTTATGAAACAAAATATGAAATATTTAACCATCATAATTTTAATAATCTCTAGTTGTATTGCAAATGCAGAAGATCAGATTCTTGATAAAGATCAGTTTTTGAAATCTGCTTTAGGTGTTTCGGATTTGCCAATGCATGGTTACATAATAATTAAAGATGATGTAGAAGTGGGCATTAATAATATCTTGAATGATACTTATCATTTACCTGTAATTAAATATTGGAAAAATGGAAATAAAATTGCCTTTATACTTGAAGCAATTGGAAAACATGAGTTTATTACAACAGGCTATATGGTTGAAAATGACAAAATAATGGATGCCAAGGTCCTAGTGTATAGAGAAAATTATGGTTTTGAAATTAAGTATGATTATTTTTTAGATCAAATTAAAGGAAACACTTTAAAAACGAATGGCAAATTAACCAAAAGAATAGCAAATATCTCCGGAGCTACATTGTCTGTTAAATCCATGCGAAGGTTATCTAAACTGTCGCTATTTTTATACTCGAAAATATAATTTTTTATTCAGCATATAAATATTTTCTAAATTCTTTAGAATAATATTTTTCAATAGAGTTATTATTTTTAATAGCTAGTAAAACAGCTAGTTTATTTTTATTTGCAAATTTAATTATATCTTTTAGCGGCATAGCTATTAGCCCGGTAGCTAATGCATCTGCAATTGAGCATTCATCATGAACAACTGTCACAAGCAAATTTAGATTTTTTAGATTATCTGAAGATTTTGGGTTTACAATATGACTTATTTGCTCTCCATTGTACTCTATTGTATCTATATAAGTCCCAGAAGACGCAATGGCTTTGTTTTGAATAGTAACTTCTTCAATAAATTGAGTTGCATTAGACGGGTCATCTATTCCAATAATTATAGGCTCAGATTCATTATATGATTTTATCTCGCCACCAATATTGATTAAAAAGTTTTTAATCCCAAGACTAAATAGATAATCATATATTAAATCAACGGCATAACCTTTAGCAATACCAGATAAATCTAAGTTCATAGGGTAATATTTTTTTTTTATTAAGTTATTCTTTGAAAGAATTATATCCTTATAATTATAATTACGAGATTTATCTAACTTTATATTTAAATTACTATTGAACCCTTTTGCAATATTAATATTTCCTATAGATATATCAAAATAACCATTTGTTAGATCACTAACTTCGTTTGCTTTTGAAATAATGTTATATAAATTTGAAGATATAAGATAATTATTTGTAGAATGTGAAGCATTAAATTTTGATATTTCTGAATTAGAATTGTAGTTAGACGCTGCAATATCAATAAAATCAATAATATTATTAATATTTGATTTGATATTTGAAATGTCGTATTTATTGTCATCTAAAGTTATAAAATATACAGTACCGAATGCATTCCCAGATATCATGGTATGCTGATTATTAGAACAACCTACTAAAGCAGTAAAGAGAAGAAAGAAAATAATATGGGTATTTTTGTAAAATTTCATAAGCTAAAATATTGATTTATATAATTATATCAAAAACTTCTTTAAGTATCTTTTTTATATAATACTAATTATAATTGTAATATGGTTATAAAAATTCACAGATTTTTAGGTATCTTGCTAGTTTTTTTTGTTTTAGTTTTATCTATTACAGGCTCGCTACTTCAACATTCAGAAATATTTAATATTAGACAAAATTATGCTTCAAGTACTTTTGCAAAAAATATTTATAATATCAAACCATGTCAAATATCTTCATTTAAAAAAGAAACAATATGGTTATCAATATGTAATAACGATTTGTATTTTAATGATAGAAAAATTGCTAGCAATGTCAGTAGTGTTTCATCAATAATTAAAGAGAATAGCAATTATAATGTAATGTACGGCAATCATATACTTTTAATAAATGAAGATTCAGAAATTCTTGGTAAAGAACATGTAGAAAACTTGTCTGATAGTAAAAAAAATATAATTTTTAAAAAAAACATCTTAGACAGTAAACTAAAAAAGATTATAGAGGATAAAAGTATAAGTAAAACAATAACTTATGAGAGAATTATTGTCGATATACACACCGGAAGAATATTTGGCTTATTTGGTGTTACGCTTGTTGATTTAGTTACACTTGGAATCATAATTTTGTCACTTACAGGAACATATTCTTGGTTACGGTATAAAAAATTATTCTAAATAAGTGCTATATAAATTTTTTAAATATTAGGATAAACTATTTACTGTGAAAAAAGAAAATACAATATCAGATGAAGAATTATCGCTAATATCTTTAATATCAGGATTAGATAATAGACTAGAAGAATTAGATCATAATATTTCTATGATCTCAGTTGATAGTTCAAAAAATGCTAGTTCAAAAAAACAAGATGATCAATTCAAAGAAAAAATTAATAATATAGAAAATAAAATACTAGAACTAGAAAATATAATAAAAAATGAAAAAAAAGTCACGGGTAGTGTTAATTATTTAAATACTATGCCTTCAAAAAGAGTAATAAATCAAAACAGAAAAGGCAATTTGGCAGCAGATAATTTAAGATTAAAAAGAATTGATACCATAGAAAGAACTTTGAATGACTTAGTTGTAAAATTCAATAATCACTTTGTAGTTTTAGAAAAAAACATAGAAAAAAATGATAATAATACGTCTGAAGATTATTCTGATAATGAAGTAATTTCAAACGAAGAATTTTATACTAGATCAAGGAGGATTTTCTTTGGATTTATTTTTTCTATCTCTATTATATTTTTATTAATAATAGTTTCCACAGGCATAAATATATTTATTTAATACAATAGGAAATAAATTTGAATTTAATTATAAGGTTTTTTTTATTTTTTATTGGTTTTTTTCTTAAAATGTTTAGCTATACACTTTTAACATTTCTTTTTATTATAATTAGCTTACTATTTTTGATATATTTTTATTTTGGAAGTGATATAACTTTAATTATTGAGAAATTTCATCAAACAATTCCACAAGCAATACCAATATAATTTTATTCAATATCTAAAAAGCTTTTTAGTTGCTCTGATCTGCTAGGGTGTCTTAATTTTCTAAGCGCTTTTGCCTCAATCTGTCTTATTCTTTCTCTTGTAACGTCAAATTGTTTTCCGACTTCCTCAAGAGTATGATCTGTATTCATATCTATGCCAAATCTCATTCTTAAAACTTTTGCCTCTCTTGGTGTAAGTGATCCTAATATGCTTCGTGTTGCTTCACCAAGGCTTTCATTTGCAGCTGATTCCATAGGAGTTAAAATATTTCCATCTTCTATAAAATCACCTAAATGTGAGTCTTCGTCATCACCAATTGGAGTTTCCATTGAGATTGGCTCTTTTGCTATCTTTAGTACTTTACGTATTTTATCTTCAGGCATGGCCATTTTAATTGATAGTTCTTCAGGAGTAGGTTCTTTCCCATTTTCTTGAGTCATCTGTCTAGAGATTCTATTTAACTTGTTAATAGTTTCTATCATATGCACAGGAATTCTAATAGTTCTTGCCTGGTCTGCAATAGATCTAGTAATAGCCTGTCTTATCCACCATGTTGCATATGTTGAAAACTTATATCCTCTGCGATATTCAAACTTATCAACAGCTTTCATTAATCCAATATTTCCTTCCTGAATCAAATCTAAGAATTGTAGACCTCTATTAGTATATTTTTTTGCAATAGATATTACTAATCTCAAGTTTGCTTCAATCATTTCCTTTTTGGCTCTTTTAGATTTTGCTTCGCCAATAGACATCTTTCTATTAATTTCTTTAATTTCATTAATACTTAAGCCCGTTTGCTCTTCAATTTTTTGTAATTTTTTTTGTAGTTTTTGTATATCTTCTTTACACTTTTTTAATTTTGTCGCGTATTTTGGTTTACCCTTTAATCTATTTTGAACCCACGATAAATTAGTTGATTGCTCAGTAAAACTTTTTATAAATTCTCTTCTAGGCATTCCAGCTTTGATAGCCAACTTGGAGATATTTTTTTCAAATTCTCGAATTTTTGCTACGACTGATTTTAAATCATACTTTAATTCTGTTAGTAAAACTGGAACAATTCTAAATCTCATAAAGTAGTCAGCAGTTTTTTCCCTAGCTTTAACAAGTTTTTTTGGATCTTTTTTTACCGCAGGTTGATTTGTTTTTTTATAAAGTTTTACTAAATTATCAAAATGTAATTTAGCTTCCTCAGGATCAATACCGGTATCGAGATCAACTTCTTCTTCATCTTCATCTTCGTCACTGGAATCTTTGTTATTATGAGTTTGTATTACTTCATTATCAGCATCTGGGTCAATAAATCCGTTTAATAAGTCGCTTAATTTAAGTCTTTCAACTTCATCGTCTTCTTCTTCTTCAGGTTCAGGCTGATCTATTACCAATGCATAAGATGTAAGTAGTTTTTCAATTGTATTAGGATAAAAAGCTAATGCATGTGTAACTTGATTCAAACCTTCTTCTATTCTTTTTGCAATGCTAATTTCACCTTCTCTAGTTAGAAGATTTACCGTGCCCATTTCACGCATATACATTCTAACTGGGTCTGTAGTTCTACCAAATTCTTGATCAACCGTTGCTAATGCTTGAGCAGCTTCTTCCGCAGCATCTTCATCTGTAGAATCACTATCGCTCATACTTAAAGAGTCCTCGTCTGGAGCTTGCTCTTGAACAACTATCCCCATCTCGGTAATCATGTTTATAATATCTTCAATTTGATCAGAATCTACTATACCAGCAGGAAGATGATCGTTTACCTCAGCATATGTAAGGTACCCTTGCTCTTTCCCTTTGGAAATAAGTTCTTTTATTTTGGTTTGTTGATCTTGAGCTTTTGTCATTTATGCGGAATAACATTAATTTCTAGGAAGTGGATTATACCATATAATTCCATGGATATTTTAAAATTTCTTTGATTTATCATCAATTTCCCTAATTTCTTGCTGAATCTTAGCACTTTTTTTAATGTCAGAAGGGTCTGATTCTTGAAGTTTTTCTTTTAAATAGTTTTTAATAGTTAAACAAATACATGCATGAAATTCCTTGCCAGGAAATTCATAATTCGTAATAGAAATTCTGCTAATTTGCTCTAATATTTTATAGTGGTCACTTTCATGTCTAAATTTTTCTAAAATTCTACCCATATTAATATTATTATCATTTTTTATTAGCTTGATAATAGACTTAAGTATTATAATCCCTTGATTTTTTTCAATTCGAGAGTCATTTACAATACTTTCGTCAACTTCAATATTTGGATTATGCATTAATATTAAAATTGCTTTTTGTAGCGGAGAGGCTGATTTGGTTATTTTTCTTTTTTGAATAATTTCATTGCCTTTATTATCGATTATATATTTTGCTCCAACTTTTTCTTTTAAACTATTTGATATGATAGTTTTTAAAATTTTCGCATTAAGCTTATCCAGAAGCTTATCAACTTTTTGAATGTATTGTGTTTTACCAGCAGCAGTATTTATATCTGATTCAGAAGAAAATTTATTATAAATAAAATCTTCTAAGCTAATTTTTTTATTAACTAATTCATTCCAATGATTTTTACCACCTTTATTAACAATATTGTCTGGATCTTTTCCTTCTGGCAAAAAAACAAAACTTATTACATCGCCATCTTTAATTATAGGCATAATATTTTCTACACCTTGCCAAGCAGCTTTCTTTCCAGCTTGGTCTCCATCAAAACAACATATAATTTCTTTTGTATATTTAAAGCATTGTAAAAGGTTTTCTTGTGTTACAGCTGTTCCTAAAGTTGCAACAGTATTCTTTATATCGGCTTGATGCAAAGCAATTACATCCATATACCCTTCAACAACGTATAATGATTCTCTGGATTCTTTTGTTTGCTTTGCTAAGTTTAAATTATATAAAACTTTTTTTTTGCTAAATAAAGGTGTTTCAGGAGAATTCATATATTTTGCAGCAGGGATTTTCAAGTTTTCTTCTATAATTCTTCCACCAAAAGCAATAGTTTTTCCTGAGACATCATGAATCGGGAACATTATTCTATGGCGAAATTTGTCGTATGTTTTATTTTCTTTTTTTACAATTAAGCCTGCATCAAGAAGATTCAGTTCAGTGTATTTTTTTTCTAAATTTTTTATTAATGCCTGAAAGTTATCATCAGCATATCCTATATTAAATAATTTTGCTGTCTCTCCAGAAATATTTCTATCTTTCAAATAGGATATAGCTTTTTCAGAATTTTTTAATTGTTTTTCAAATTGTTTCTTTGCATCTTCTAATGAATTTTGAATAATTTTTTTTGCTTCAAATTTTTTAGTAGATTCTTTATCTCTCGGAATTTCAATACCTAAAGAATTTGCTATTGTTTCAATTGCCTCAGGATAAGTTTTATTGGAATGATCCATTACAAATCCAATAGAATTACCGTGAGCGCCGCATCCAAAACAATGAAAAAATTGTTTATTTTCACTTACACTAAATGATGATGTTTTTTCGCTATGAAATGGGCACCTTGCCCAGTAGTCATTACCCTTTTTTTCTAACTTTATATAGTTCCCGATTACGTCAACTATATTAACTTTTTCTAGTAAGTTATCTATAAAATCTTTTGGGATATTTTGAGCCATTATTAGGCAGCAACACTTTCTTTATTGAATAAGTCTTCAATTTTTAAATTTTTAGGCTTCACAATTAAAAATTTTTCTAAATATTTATCAAAATCATTAAGAATTATTTGCCCCCACTCACTTTTTGTTTTATTCACATAATCAATTATTGAGTTCTTTAAAAATTTTTCATGTTCTGGGTATTTAATTACATTAATTTTTATAGCTTCTACTAACTCTGGATTATATTTGTCTTTGAAATCACCATCTTCATCAAGGACTATTGCAAAACCACCGGACATACCTGCCCCAAAATTAATACCGGTATTACCTAGAATTATTACAGTTCCATTTGTCATGTATTCACACCCATGATCTCCAACACCTTCAACTATAGCAGTTGCTCCGGAATTTCTAACAGCAAATCTTTCACCTGCAATACCTGAAGCATATAATTTTCCGCCAGTTGCTCCATACATACATGTATTTCCGATAATAACGGATTCTTTTGCTTTATAACTTTTATCCTTAGGTGGATAAACAATTATTTCTCCTGCAGCCATTCCTTTTCCAACATAATCATTTGCATCGCCTTCCAAAATCATGTTTAATCCTCCGGCATTCCAAACTCCAAAGCTTTGTCCAGCAGTACCTTTAAATTTTATATTAATAGGATTATCTGACATGCCGTAGTTCCCATGTTTTCTCGCTATCATTCCAGAAACACTTGCACCAACCGATCTATCAGTATTTTTAATTAAATAATTAAAATTACCTCCTAAATTATTTTCGATTGCATCTTTTAAGTCATTATTAATACTATTTGATAGGATTGCTTTATCCCAAGGCTCATTGCTATCTACTTGGCATACATGTGAAATTTCACTATCAACATTTGCATCAGATATTATTGGATCTATTATTAAATTTTGTGATTTATTATTACTGAGTTCTTTTATTTCAAGAATATCTGTCTGACCAATAACATCAGATAATTTTTTATATCCTAAACTAGCTAAAATTCTTCTTGTTTCTTCAGCAATAAATTTAAAATAATTTATTACCATCTCGTCTTTTCCAATAAAGTGATACTTTCTTAGCACTTGGTTTTGCGTAGCTACTCCTGTTGCGCAATTGTTTAAATGACAAATTCTTAGATACTTGCATCCCATCGCAATCATGGGTCCAGTACCAAATCCAAAACTTTCTGCACCTAGTATGGCTGCTTTTATAACATCAATCCCAGTTTTTAAACCCCCATCAGCTTGGAGTCTTACATTTTTTCTTAAATTATTTGCTCTTAAAGTTTGATGTGTTTCAGAAAGACCCATTTCCCAAGGGCCGCCAGCATATTTTATACTTGATAACGGGCTTGCTGCCGTTCCACCATCATATCCAGATATAGTGATAAAGTCCGCATAGGCTTTTGCAACTCCGGCCGCTATTGTCCCAACACCTGCTTCCGCAACTAATTTAACAGAAACAAAAGCATTGGGATTAACTTGTTTTAGGTCAAAAATAAGTTGTGCTAAATCTTCTATTGAATATATATCATGATGAGGTGGTGGAGAAATTAGTGTTATACCTGGGTTAGCATATCTTAATGTTGCTATAAGTTTATCAACCTTGTCGCCTGGAAGTTGGCCTCCTTCTCCAGGTTTAGCACCTTGAGCAATTTTAATCTGTATTACTTCAGCATTTACTAAGTAATGAGGTGTAACTCCAAATCTTCCTGAAGCAACTTGCTTAATTTTTGAATTTTTATCTGTACCAAATCTTTTATGATCTTCCCCACCTTCTCCAGAGTTTGATCTTCCACCCATTTTATTCATAGCTTGAGCAAGCGTTTCATGTGCGTCTGGCGATAAGGCCCCTAATGACATCCCTGCAGAGTCAAACCTTAAAAGAATTTTTTCAATAGGCTCAACTTCATTAAGAGGTATTGGTTTTCTTGAGCTTTTAAAATCCAACATGTCTCTTATAACCATTTTTTCTCTAGAGTGAACTTCTTGGCTATATTTTTCGTAGTCTTCATACTTACCACTTTTAACAGCATCTTGAAGAGTTTTGACTACATCTGGGTTATATGCATGAAACTCTTCTCCATGAACATATTTTAGTAAACCGCCTTGCCTAATATTTTTTCTTTGGCTCCAAGCAGTTTTTGCAAGTTTAATTTGATCGCTTTGAATATTGTCGAAGGTAGTGCCAGAGATTCTATTTGTAGTATCGCAAAAACATAAATCAACAATTTCATCATTTAATCCAATACATTCAAATAACTGAGAACCTCTATAACTTGCTATAGTCGAGATTCCCATTTTGGATAAAATCTTATATAAGCCTTTATTGATACCTTGCCTATAGTTTCTAGTTGCTTCATAAAATTCTGAATTATGTTCTGATTTTTCAAGTATCATATTATTCAAAGATTGATATGATAAATAAGGATATATTGCAGTAGCACCATAGCCAATTAAAGTCGCACAATGATGAGAATCTCTAGCAGTAGCTGTCTCTACAATAATATTAATTTTTGTTCTTAACCCGTTTTTAATAAGCGCATGATGTACTGCTCCTGTCGCTAGTAAAGCATGTATAGGTAATTTATCTTTTTTAATATTTTTATCACTTAAAATAATAAATACTTTATTATTCTTCGCGGCTTTAATAGCTTCTTTTGTTAAATTAATAATTGCATCTTTTAGTTTTATATCAGCATCATAATTCAAGTCTAAGACTTGATATGTAAATTTTTTATTTTTTAGCTCTTGGAGCTGTTTAAATTTTCTATAAGATAAAATTGGTGATTCTATTGTTAATCTATGGGCATGTTTAGAACCTTCTTCGAAAACATTCAAGTCTGGCCCAAGATATGTCTCTAGCGACATCACATTACTTTCTCTTATTGGGTCAATAGGTGGGTTTGTCACCTGTGCGAATTGCTGTCTGAAATAGTCATATAAAGATCTAATTTCGCTAGATAAAACAGGAAACGGAGTGTCATCACCCATTGAACCGATAGCTTCCTGGCTCAATTTTGAAAGTGGTTTTAAAATTTGATCTTTTTCTTCATATGTCATATTAAACATCTTTTCATACTGTTTAATTTCAATATCATTTAAGAATTCTAATTCTGGAAATTTATCAGGAATAATTTTCCTCATTGATTCTGCGCCACGGTCCATCCATTCTTTATAAGGACATCTTTTCTTCAAAATATTATCAATATCGTGAGAATATAAGATCTTTGCATCAACTGTATCTATTGCAATAATCTGTCCTGGACCAAGTTTACCTTTTTCTACAATATCTTTTTCGTCGTAATCATAAACACCAATTTCAGAAGCAACAGTTATATGGCGGTCTTTTGTAATTATATATCTAGCTGGTCTCAATCCATTCCTATCTGTCACACATGCTGCATATCTTCCATCTGTCAAAACTATGCCGGCAGGACCATCCCATGACTCCATATGCTTTGCATTATATTCATAAAAGGCTTTAAGATCTGAATCGTCTTTAGGTATACTTTTCCAAGCTGGAGGAATAAGAAGTTTAATGGCTTTAAATAAGTCCACACCACCTAAAGTTAATAGTTCTAACATGTTATCAAGACTTTTTGAGTCGGAGCCTCCCATTGAAACTAAAGGCTTTAATTCACTTAGCTCAGGTATTTTTGATGTTTTGAAAATACTAGCCCTAGCTTGCGACCAATTTCTATTTGCCCTAATGGTATTAATCTCACCATTGTGAGCTAGCATTCTAAAAGGTTGAGCAAGGCTCCATTGAGGTGTTGTATTCGTTGAAAATCTCTGGTGAAAAACACATAGTGATGTTTCAAGTTTTTTATTTGATAAATCCAAATAAAATTTTGCAAGATGTTTTGGCATTATCATGCCTTTGTATAAAATAACTTTTGATGAAAAACTTGTGATATAAAATACGTTATCATTTGTTTTTGAAATCAAAATTTCTATTTTTCTTCTAATAACAAGAAGTTTAGATTCAATATCTTTTGGATCTATATTTTCAGGCGGATTTACAAAAGCTTGACTAATATGTGGTAAAGTCTTTAATGCATCTTCGCCGCAAATTTCTTTATTAACAGGAACTTCTCTCCATCCCGCTAATACAAAGTTGTGTTCCTTTAAAACTTTTTCAACTACTTCAATAGAGTTTTTTCTATATTTAATTTCTGGGTTTAAAAAAAACATACCAATAGCAAAGTTTTTAGCTATATTTATTTTTTCTTCATTTGCTATTGATCTAAAAAAGAATTCTGGAATTTTAAATAAAATTCCGCATCCGTCACCCGAGGTACCGTCTGCCCCAACAGCACCCCTGTGAGCTAGTCTTTCTAGAGCTGTTATTGCAGTATTTATTAACCAATGACTTGGTTTGTTATCAATATTTGAGATTAAGCCAAATCCGCAGCTATCTTTTTCAAAGCTTTCATCATATAAACCGGTAATTTTCTTAAACTTGTCTTTCATATTTCAGTAAATTTAGTCATTAATTAATTTACCTATGAATTTGATGATATCTCACCAAACTCTAGGCTTAAAGTTTGGTGCGT
>CESF01012844.1_pt1 | contig 12857 bp, 13 predicted proteins | sample 356331 | NCBI WGS metagenome assembly CESF01 (sample SAMEA2621779, study PRJEB7988) | marine metagenome | biome: marine biome (ENVO:00000447); feature: surface water layer (ENVO:00002042); material: "saline water (ENVO:00002010), including plankton (ENVO:xxxxxxxx)" | depth 5 m
GAAACTTTGACACCTTTAGCAAAGCTGATTTCGCTGTAGTGGCCTTTGATTGCTTCAAATAGATTGAAGTCAATTTTGTTTGTATGTGCTTTGCCAAGTGCTGCTTGTATCGCAAAAAGGCGGAAATGATCAGGCTTATTTAAATTGCCAAATTCGTCATCTTGTCTTGCATTGATTATGTTGCCAAAGACTTCGAGAGAGCCCGGTTCAGTGATCAAGCTAAGTCCAGTATCTTGATGCAGGCCGCAAGCAAAAACCAAAGATGAACTGAGTGAAAGTAGCAGAGCGAAACGTTTTAGCATCTAGAAACCTTGAGTCGAACGTATATATTTCACATCACGCCATCAGTAAAGTTGATGTGAGCGGAGGAGTTTGAATTATATAATAAGCAAAAGATAAAGGGACCGCGAAGGGTCCCTATATTTATCCGTTTGCTATCCTAGCGAGCCCTTAACTAACGTGTGTCAGTTAGCGAACGATAAGCATAATTTCTTCAGGAGACATCGATTTGTCGAAGTAACTCATGAAAAGACCGAAGCCCTTAATATCGCCATTCGAGAACTTAAACGCACCAGATTGCATGTTGGTACCAATCACTTGTTGAGCGTTTGGACCAGCCATCAAGATTTGGTTCAATACTTGACGAGAAGTGTTGATTTGAACATCAGCGCCTTCTAGTGCCGTTTCATGAAGCTGAGCAATACCGTTACGCACTTCGATAGTAAATGACTCGTTGGTATCAGAGAAGTTGTAAGTTAGCGCAGTGTTCACATCTAGCGTGTTCTCTGCGATTAACGTCGATGTCATCATATCGAAGATTTGTTTACTTGGTAGGGCAGTTAGAACGTCTACAGAAGCAAAACTGATCATGTTAGAGAAGTCACGAGTACCTTCTAGTTCAGCTGCAGCATTCAACGCCCAGTTACGCCAGTTGATGTTCACTTGATCGGCAGACCATGCTTTGTAAGCTTGTGCCTTTAGTAAGCGCGCTTCCATGTCATCTTTGTTTACCGTGATAGGGTAAGAAAGAATCTCCGCTGCAAAAGTGTAGTTCTCTGCTTTCATCGCTGCTTTTGCTGTGTCGATGATGTTATCACGGCCGCCCATGATTTCTACGAAAGCTTTAGCACGCTGCTCATAAGCCATTGGCTCTAGTTGCCACGGATCGGCTTCGAAGAAACCGTTGTAGCCTACGTAAATTTGGCGAACAGCGTGTGCAACAGTACCATAATGCTCACCCAACCAAGGGTGTTCAGCTAGGTGTTTAGGCAGTTTAACTACTTCAACTAGCTCGTCAGGTGTTAAGCCTTTGTTCATGTGGCGAATGGTTTGGTCATGCGTGTATTGAATCGCATCGCGATAAGCGGTTAGTACATCTGCTACTGCTTCTTTACCTTCAACAGGGCGACCATGAGAGTTGATCATGACCTCTGTATCGAATTGACGCATTACGTCGATGCCTTTGAACCACATGCTCGGATCGCGGAACTTAGTACCACGAATGGTGTGTAGGTTCGGGAAGTTTTCACCTTGTAAAACCTCTGCGGCGTGCAGAATTTTCTGTTCAGGCAGATAAACCACGACTTCATCTTTAGTTTCAGACGGTACGTTTACGATTTGCATACGTACGCCAGAGATAGTGATGTCTAGCGTACCATTAGCTTCAATAAGTGTGTTTGGTTCAATGAAAGAGATATCGCCTTGCATGAAACGCGGACCGAGGCCATCGTTTACAGTGCCGTGTTCACCTTCTTCAACGTGTTTTGCTCCGGTGTAAGAGGTGCGATGGCCAAATAGCGTACCTAGGTTTGAAGACCAGTTTGCCACTGCTTCAGTTAGGCCCTCTTGAGCAATGATCTTAACTTCACCAGAAGCTACTTTCTCATCAGTTGTCCATGCACGAACACCAGAGATGTGGTCAATGTGGTTATGAGAGTAAATAATTGCAGTGACTGGTTTATCGGTAATCTGGCGGAACTGCGCTTTTGCTGCTTCTGCCATTTGAACAGATTCGCCAGGATCGACAATGATGATACCGTCATCGCCTTCAATCATGACTGGAGTATCTAGGCCAAAACCGTAAGCTAAGTAAACATTGTCATCGACTTGTATAACCGCTTGGTCCATTTTACGACTGTGTTTTGTTAGCGTTGGGTGCACGTGTTCAGACTCTTCTGTGTACGCCAATGTTTCACCGGTTTTAGAAAGAACCTTAATACGATCGCCTTTACCCCAAAATAGGTTTGATTCATGTTCGAACAAAACATCGTTTTTGTAGCGTGCGTTTAGATCAATATTTTGGTATTGAGCCGCTGAACTTGTTTGCAGTTCTTGACCTACTTTTGACGTTGCTTCTACCACTGGGGTCGCTGATGTAAAACCAGACACCAATAAAGCGCTCGCAATAGCAACAGGAAGTGCCATTTTTTTGAATGTATTAGTCATGAAGTGACCTTATATTTGGATACAGGAATTGGATTTCTTGGTTTGAATGATAGAGGTGAGAGCGGGGGCTATCTACGAGGTAATGATATTTTAAATTATCGTTTTTACGATGATTGGTTCTTTGAATGATTACATAAACGATTTATTTTGATTTGAATCAATTAGGGCTATGGGTTCATCTCAGATACAAAAATGCCCCGAAAATCGGGGCATTGGGTATTCTATGAATGAAAAGAAATCACACCTGATTTTGAAGCTCATGCGAGCGTTCAGCAGGTGATGATACCATCCAGTGCCAGCGTGTTTACCAAGCGCCTAAGTAAGACTTGTATGATTGTAGGCGAACGGTTGCTGCGCCAATAACATCAATGAAGCCCCAGAAAGGATGTGGTTTTTCTGCTGAAATCCAAGCCGCGCCAGTTGAACCAATAGGGATGTTGTAACCTTCTGGTTCGATGATCTCAAGTACGATAGTACGACCTAAACCATTACCGTTTCTGACCACGTGTTGACCGACGCTTTGTGGCCCCTGAAGTGGAGAAATACTCGACTCTCCCGTACCTGCGTTGAAACTGTGTACTTTTGCTCTGAACACGTGCCCTGGGTATGCATCAACGAAGAACTCTGCAAAATCGCCTACTTGAACATATCCGTAAGTTTGGTCTGAAATACGCATCTCAAGGAACTTTTTGCTGGTGTTGTAAAGGTGCATGTTCCCCATTACAGACCCCTCAGCAATATTCACTATCGATACCTGACCGTCAAATTCAGCTCTAATCGTTTTCTTCTCTTGCGCCCAATTTACTTTCTGTAGATCGGCTTTTAACGACACAAGTTGAGCGTGCAGTACTCGAAGGTCTGAGTCGTACTTTTCTACGTCACGCAGATTGAAAATTTCAGGTGAAGTTTCAGCGCGCTCTAAGTCGCGAGTCATTTGCTTAATCTGTTCTTCTTTCTGAACAATTGAAGATTCGATCTTTGCTTTGTCTGCGGCAGAATCTATGTCGACAAGGGTGTAGATTATATCGCCTTCTTTAACCATTTGGTTGTGCTTAACAAGCACTTTGTCGATCTGCTGACCAAAGATAGGTGACATTACCGCGTGTGGTGCTTTCACAGTGGTTGAGTTTGTTAGATCAACAGGGGCCCACAAGCGAGAAATTACCGCTAACACTGCTAGAATTACCACGCCACCAATGGCAGCCCATGTATAGTTTTTGATGCTCTTTTTAAGTGCACCTGTCGCAAATAGTGACCATACGATTAGGATGTATGGGATCATCATCTCTTTCATTATGCGACCTCTTTTTCTGTAGGGGATGGTTTTGTTGGAGTCTTTTCATCGGCAGACTTTTTTTCTGAAGATTGTTCTACTGGAGACTGTTTTGTTTGAGACGGTTTTTCGGATGATACGCGGACTACAGCAGTTTCTGTATTGGTAGTGTCTTGTTTAGGCTGTACGCCACGGCGAATAACATCACTCAGTGATTGACCAATATGCTTCCAGTTCGCCAACGCGATAACTAATGCAATAACCCAGAATGTTTTGCTAATGAATAGACCACAAAGTGACAGTGCAAACACGATTTGTACGTGAGCACTTTTGTGTTCTTTCGCTTTATGCACGCCCAATTCATGTATTTGCCACATGCCATAAATGACAGCTAAGACGACCGCTATCGTGACCGAGAATAGGTAACCAGAGAAGTATTCTGTCTGGAAGAAGTTCATCATCATTTCGTTGGGATGATTATTGAATTGAGACATGTCGATGTCTTTAGAGTGGATTGTGCCTAACGGAGCAAGAGCCCATGCACCAGCTAACATCACTGCCATAAACAGGCAGAACTTAATCAAGACCAAAGCAATGGCCCAGACTTTCTGGAAAACGATTTTAATAAAATTCATATCTCAACCTACACAAATAAGGAGAGAGAATTTGTAGCCTAGAAGTCTAACTTTTGATGACATCTTGAAAAATAGGTGCTTATTATCTTGAATATGGGTGCGCATAATAAACAAGAGTATTAGATGGCCTTTAAAGTGAGACTACTTAGTCTAGACAACGGATTCTCGGTATCAAGAAGCGAATGCTTCCCTATAAATCAACACTTGTTGTCAGCCAGCAGACCGAAACTGAATGGCTAATGAGCAATTATCTTATTACGTGTAGTTCCTCAGCTATCGAGGGGGTCTTCCATGATCATTGACGCATTGCAGTTAGATATTTGTCAGCGTTCTGTTTTGGCTAAGAATTGATTTGTTGGCAGGATAATAGGAAGAGTTTTGAACAGTATCCACCCAGAATTACGATTTGATAATATCGTAATTACGATAAGTTACTTTAATTTTAAATCGGTTAGTTGATTTATTTGCTAGCGCTCAAATTCGGCTTGAAAACATCGTTGCTTAAGTTGGCTTGGATCAATGAAATGATTAATAAAAGCATCAATAAGTAATTGAGTGAAATTTATTTTTTTCATGATTATTTACAATAAGAGAGAAATGAAAATCAGTGACGAATGAGGCATCACTATGAGGTGTTAAAAATACATGCTTTCAATAATGAGTAAACGCGACTTTCAATCGTTGAATTCGAAGCATTGTAGCTAATAATAGTCAAATGTATACCAAATCCAATCAGAACACAGTGTCACATTTAATGAGACAATATCATGTTTTTTTCAACGTATTGAAACTAGAATCTAAACCAGTCAGTTGCCATTTGAGTTTAAGATACTTGGTGAACAGTAGATTAAGTAAAAGTTAGTGAGTTGGCTCTTGCGGTACTCACTTATAAATAAGTAAGCTCAGGAAGAAGGAGTGCTGCTGTCCTTATTGGGTTTGAAAGCATCACGCTGCTCGTCATCATCTCGCTAGGAATAGCAAGTTAATGTTTTTGCTGCTAAACCTATTGAGATACTTATTACGTGGGATGTTAGTGTCTCAATTTACCGCTCTAATGACGGATTCCTATTTCATTCTATCGTTTTTACGATAGCATGGTGTTTATGGTCGCCTAATGAGTAATTATATATGAGCAACGACATTCCAAACTTTAATTTACTTGCGGTGTTTTCTGCTGTAATGGAGCAAGGCAGTTTAAGTAAGGCCGCTGATCAACTCAGTACTAATCAGTCGACCATCAGTACCGCACTAATACGCCTAAAAAAAGAGATTGGCCAAGAGCTTTTTGTCCGTAAAGGACGAGGTGTGGTTCCTACATCGTATGCACAAAGCTTGTATGAACAGATCAAAACGCCAATTAATGAATTGAACGGTGTATTTCAATCTATGGCGAGCTTTGATGAGCAAGCCTCTGAACGTAAGTTTGTTATCTCTTCACCAGAGCATCTTCAATGGGTTTTACTCAATAGCTTTGCCGCGCTTCCTAACCAAAATTTGTCGCTTGAAGTGTTTGACCAACCAGACAATGATGATCGTATTTATGAAGATCTTCTGACCCAAGAATTCGATGCTATGATTGAAATTTTGGTTCCTGAGCATCCAAGTATAGCCAGTGAAGTCCTTTATCAAGGTGACTTTGCTATTGTGTGTCGTGAGGGTCACCCTCGAATTCAAGGTGAGATCAGCGAGGCTCAGTTTATGACTGAAAAGCATGCGGTACTAGACCGAACTCGCCGTAAAGTTCGTAGCTTGAGCCATTACACTTCTTTGGATTTATCTAAGCGCAAAATAGCGTTTCACGGACGATCACTGTTTAGTAATATCCTCTTATGTAGCCAGTCGGATTATATAACGGTTGTCCCACTTTCTATGGCTCTCCAGTTTCAAGAGAGGCTTGGTCTGCAGTTGTTTAAGCCTCCGTTTGTTTATGAGCAGATGTCTCATTACTTAATTTGGCTTAAGAAGCAGAATAACGATCCCGCACATAAATGGTTTAGAGAGCAAGTCATCCGCACATCTGATGCGATGTCGAAAACGCTTAAAGATAGACGCTTGAGGTTCTAAGTGCGTATCTGACAGAAAGTATCAATTCAAGGGGGGAGCGCTAGCTTCCCCTTTTAATTTCATCGATCCACGCCTGTGTCACTTAATAACAAATAATTATCAAAATAAGAATATTTAATAATTTCACTGATTTTGAAGACTTCAGTAGTATGAATAACAACAGAGATAGGTAGCCTTTATGGCAAACCTAAACGAACATTTATTCGCTTCGTATTACGAGGCTTAGGTTCAAGTACGAAGGGCGAAATATGAAATTCCTACACACAATGATTCGAGTTGCTGATCTAGATAAGTCTATTGAGTTCTACACCAAAGTATTGGGGATGAAAGAACTAGAACGCCATGACAATACCGAATACCGTTACACATTGGTTTTTGTTGGCTATCAGCAAGGCGGTACGACTATCGAATTGACGCACAACTGGGATACTAATGAATATGAAATGGGTAACGCTTTTGGCCATTTAGCATTGGGTGTGGAAGATATTTACGCGGCATGCGACAAGATCAAATCGCTGGGTGGCAACGTGACTCGCGAAGCGGGCCCAGTGAAAGGCGGTTCAACGCGCATCGCTTTTATCACTGACCCAGATGGCTACCAAATCGAACTGATTCAACTAGGTTAATCGAGGAAATGACAATGACAAACGCACTATTTCAACCCATTCAACTGGGTAACATCGAACTAAAAAACCGTATTGTTATGCCTCCGATGACTCGTTCTCGTGCAACGCAACCTGGTAATTCAGCAAACGAAATGATGGCGGCTTACTATGCTCAACGCGCCTCTGCAGGTTTGATTGTGGCAGAAGGTACACAAATTTCACCTATGGGCCAAGGTTACGCTTGGACACCGGGTATCTACTCTGACGAGCAGATCGTTGGTTGGAAAAAAGTAACCGATGCAGTACATGAAAAAGGCGGTGTTATCTTCGCACAGCTTTGGCATGTTGGCCGTGTTACGCACCCAGACAACATTGGCGGTGAGCAACCCATTTCATCTTCTGCACTAAAAGCAGAAAATGTAAAAGTATTTATCGATAACGGTACAGATGAACCGGGCTTTGTTGATGTGGTTGAACCTCGTGAGATGACGAAAGAAGACATCAAAGAAGTGGTTGAACAGTATCGCCAAGCTGCACTTAATGCGATCGAAGCTGGCTTTGATGGCATTGAACTTCACGCGGCAAATGGCTACCTGATTAACCAATTTATTGATTCTGAAGCAAACAACCGTACCGATGAATACGGTGGTTCAATTGAAAACCGCCTACGTTTCTTAGGTGAGGTGGTTGAAGCTATGGTTGAAGCGATTGGTGCTGACCGTGTTGGTGTTCGTCTTGCTCCTTTTACTTCACTAAATGGTACGGTTGACGCGACGCCAGTTGAAACTTACACAGCGGCAGCTGCGTACTTAAACCTATACAAGATCGTTTACCTGCACATCGCAGAAGTAGACTGGGACGATGCGCCTGAAACGCCAAAAGCATTTAAGGCCGCCGTTCGTGCAGCTTATGACGGTGTACTGATCTATGCTGGTAAGTACGACAGTGAGCGCGGAGCAAAAGCGGTCGCGGAAGGCGTAACCGATATGGTTGGTTTTGGTCGTCCATTTGTTGCTAACCCTGATTTACCCGCTCGTATTCAAAATGGTCATCCGCTTGCTCTGCACGATCCAAATACCTTGTTTGGCGGTGCTGAAAAAGGCTTAACCGATTACCCAGAATACGCAGGCTAAAAACAGCTGTCTGAAGCAGAGTATTGAGATAGTATCTTGATCCTGTTGAATGTTTATAAAAAGCAACCTTGCAGAGTCGGGTTGCTTTTTTGTTATTGGATCGAATAAAAATGATGAACGTAAAAGCGATGCGCGGCGAGCTTTACCTGTTATGTGCAACTTTACTGGCTGGAGTTGGGTGGATTGCATCTAAGCTGGTGGTATTGGAAATGCCTGGGCCTGTGTTCATTGGTGTGCGATTCTTTGTCGCAAGCTTGATTTTATTACCGTTCTGTATCCATCATATCCGTAAGCTTTCTTTTAAGCAGATTCTCTCTCTCTGTGGTGTTGGATTGTTATTGTCTGCTTCATTGCAAGTGTGGGTGTTTGCGGTGTCGGTGACCGAAAGTTTATCTGAAGGGGCGTTTATCATGAGTTTGGCCATGATCATTGCCCCGTTTGTTTCTTGGATAATATTTCGTGTTAAGCCTAATCGCGCCTTCTGGATGTCATTTCCAATTGCAATTATTGGTATGTTATTACTGACTTTAACGAACGGTTGGCACGTTGAACAAAGCCAGATCTACTTCCTATTGGCTTCAATGTTGCTCTCTGTCCATTTTGTGATGAATAAGCGTGTTATCACTAACATCAAGCCAATTGCTTCGATTTGCGTACAGCTTTTTGTGGTGGGTATCAGTGGAATGGCGTTTGCGTCGATGACGGCTCAGCCGGAGTTTGAAATAACCAAAACGCTCATCTTCTGGTTTATTGTCTCTGCGGTTGTCGCAACATCGATCCGTTACTTATTGCAAACGGTGGGTCAACATTCAGTGAATATGGAAGTGGCAGCGCTGATTATGATTCTTGAGCCAGTTTGGACGTTGTTGTTGAGTGTGAGTATGTTGGAAGAAACAGTGGAGATGCAAAAATTAGTCGGAGGGGCAGTGATCATTGCCTCGCTTTTCTGTTATATCAAATGGTCGAGAAGAAAATAAAAACCCTCGCAGCTGAAGCAAGGGCTTTGTTTCTGCTTTTTTCATCGTAACTAATATAGATGCAATTAGCATCAACAACGTTTTTCTATTTAGGTAAAATGTCCACTGACTACCATTTACTTGGAGTGGTATTCTAATAATAATTTGACAATTATATCTTGGTTGCCCATTTCAGTTTCTTCGCCAAACATCATGGTTACGTAAATTCGTTTGGACAAAAATTATTTTAGTCGCCAGCTGAGAGTGTGATTTAACCGTTTATAGTGACCTTGGTGATCACAATATCTTCGCAAGGTACATCTTCGTGTCCCCAGCGGGTGGTCGTTGGCGCTGCAGCAATTTTGTTTACGATATCCATACCTGCCGATACTTTACCAAACACCGCGTAGCCCCAACCAGCATTGGTTGTTGAGGTATGATCTAAGAAGTCATTGTCATCAAGGTTGATAAAGAATTGCGCTGTCGCTGAATGCGGTGCGTCAGTACGAGCCATTGCTACCGAACCAATCACATTTTTCAATCCGCGATTAGCTTCGTTGACAATCGGTGCTCGTGTTGGTTTTTCTGTCATGTCGAGCGAGTGTCCGCCACCTTGGATCATGAAACCGTCGATAACACGGTGAAATGTAGTGCCTTCATAAAAGCCATCCTGGCAATACTTAAGGAAGTTTTTCGACGTTACTGGCGCTTTTTCAAGGTTCAGTTCAATCTCGATATCGCCAAAGTTGGTGGTGAAAGTAATCATAGTGCTACCTAAAGTTGAAGTTTTACTGAGTCGTAATGACGAAAGTGGGTTGAAGTATAGGGAAAATAAAAATGGATACCAGTGATGGTTTCATTGTGGTTGAATTCCAGATAATCGCCAAAATCACGCCTGATACTGTTTGAGGAACATCTCAACACTTGAATTAACAATTACTTGCTTTTGCTGCTCGTCTGGTGATGGTGCATGACCTATGATTTGTGGCCAAAAGGCAAACGACTTAAGCAGAGCAATGAACTGAGTGGATGCAAACAATGGATCTAATTCAATCAAACGACCGTCGGCCAAAGCCGCTTTTATCCAGAGCGTTAGGCCACTTTCCGCTTGCGAGTATTTTTCCATGGCTTGATGTGCAAGCTCTGCATTGTGAAAGTACTCAGAAAACAACACACGAGACAAGTCGATAAAGCCCTCTGACTCAAGGAGCTCAAGTTCTTGATTGGCGATAGCTTCTAGTTGATCGATTAGTGGTAGATTGGTCTGATATGGGAAATGGGTCGCCGAGAGTGTTTTAGCCCAAATGCTGTTGAGTATTTCGTCCAATAACATCTCTTTACTGGCAAAGTGATTGTAAACAGTGCGCTTAGACACTTCTGCACGGTTTGATATTTTGTCCATGCTTGTCGATTTATAGCCGTGCTCGGTAAATTCAGCGATAGCAGCAGCAACGATCGATTCACGTTTCTTTTGGCTCAGTGTTTTTTTTACAGTCATTCGGCACTACTCAATAGGTCACGTTTAGCTTTGTATTTATCAATTTTACACCAATAAGTTTACTTTTAAAATGCTGGTCAGTTGCCGGTTTGTTACTCCAGTAAGACATGGCTACCCCGGTTTGGATCAATTGCACTGTTGTTGATAGTGGTTGAATCGCTTTGCAATGAGCTATGGGTGTCATAGAATCGGAGACGTATTAAATTTTATTGATATCTACGGAAGAGAATTAATAGTCAATGAGTAGTATTTTAGAGTGTATTCGTACTGTTGGACGAGGGGAAAGAGGGCGCAAGCCTTTGTCGTTCGAACAAGCTTATCGCATCATGGATGAGTATTTAAGCGGTGAGGTCGGAGACGATCAAATGGCTATGCTACTGATGTTAATTCGTGTGCAGAATGAAACTAATGAAGAAATTGCAGGCTTTGTAAAAGCGTTTCAATCTCGAGTGCCGGATTTGGGCGCAGATATTGATTGGCCGTGTTATGCCGGAAAACGCAATGATACGGCGAGTGGTAAACCGTGGAACTTGCTTGCAGCAAAAATATTAGCAGACGACGGCTACAAAGTGTTGATGCATGGCTATATGGATAAGCCAAGTGGTCGCACGCACGCAGAGACTCATTTAGACCTTGTGGGTGTTCGCCGCGCTGTAGACCCTCAAGATGCGAAACAGATCCTTGAAGAAGACGGTATTGCCTATTTACCTTTGGCGAATTTTGCTCCAGAAGCTCAGACTATGATTGGCTGGAAGCATCGTTACGGTTTACGTACCCCGATTAATACTGTGGTTCGAGCATTAAACCCTGGTGGTGGACGCTTGGGCTTACGTGGTAGTTTCCACCCAGGTTTCCCACAATTGCATGCGGAAGTTGAGCATGTCATTGGTAACAAGTCCCACTCAGTGATTTCATTTAAAGGTATGAATGGTGAGTCGGAATACAACCCGAAAGTGAGCCAAACCGTGTGGATGAGTTCTCCTGAAAAAGTAGAGTCATTCTACTGGGAAGGAACCATGAACCCGGCACTTCCTCTTCCTAAGGAGTGTGTATTAGGCACGCCGGAAGATGAGATGGAGTTGATGGCGAATAGTGTCGTTGACAGCATGACGGCGATTTTATTTGCAGAAACGCACGACAAGGCTGAAGCTTATGCAAAGGCTCTGCGTTTATGGGAAGCGTATTGTGCTCGCTAGCCGATAGTGAAGAGCATGAAATGAGAGAAGGTCAGCGATTGCTGGCCTTTTTTCTCCCTGAACTTTATTAATGTTCGTTTCGACTGATGGTAAAATGATATAGATTGAGTAAATAATATAAAGGCTACTTCACTCGCATCAGTCGATGCATTTTATCTTCAAATTGGATCTCGATAATTTGTGAGACTTTCATTTTTTCGACACGTTCTAACATTGCCGCTGTATATGCTTTCTTCTTCATCCACTCTAACGGTTCTTTAAAACCATCTTCATTAATTACAAACGATTGATCGGTAATTGAGTCTTCAAAGATGTGCACAACCCAGATACGCGATTGGAAATCCAATAGCTCGCTAAAGTAGCTTTTTAGCTCAGATAAATGGCCAGATAGGTAGGTTTGAGGTGAACGTAGCGAAATCATAGTTGACCGTATTTAGGCAATAAAAGCGATATGAGGTTTGTTCATCTAGGTCTATCGCTTATTGGAGACAATAGGCAAGCATTATTAGTGCGATTACCTACTCGAAAGGCTGTCACAAAATACGGTATTTGTGTGTCGTTAACAATGTTTGCGAGTGATAAGTTAGCTATTTCATGAATAAGCCGAAATCGATCTCTTGTTCTCTATGATATTTAACAAGCTTGACTTTCAGGTTGTGCTTGGCAGCCAGATTAATCGCTAGAGTCGACATGCGTTTGATTTCGTTCACACAGCTTGATATCAGAGGTTTCTCTTCGTTATCAACAATGGCGACGAGAGTGTTCTCTGTCCCGTCACTACCTGAATAAATGTACGCGTACATGTTGTTGTCGTGTTGCATAAGTTACCTGAATCTGACTCTTCATTTTTTGTATGGTGAAGATTACAGGGTTTATTTGCCCAAGCTAGCGCGGCTAAGTAAGCCTAAGAAAGGAAAAGTAAGGCTTTGTAAGAGCTCTATTTTTTATTTTTTTGACGGTGGGAAAATGCTCACAAGCCTTTTGTGACCTTGTTTTTTCGTCTTAGTAGGTTTTACCTATCAATAAAATTGTTGAAATCCATTTAGTAAAAT
>CESF01139021.1_pt1 | contig 12856 bp, 12 predicted proteins | sample 356331 | NCBI WGS metagenome assembly CESF01 (sample SAMEA2621779, study PRJEB7988) | marine metagenome | biome: marine biome (ENVO:00000447); feature: surface water layer (ENVO:00002042); material: "saline water (ENVO:00002010), including plankton (ENVO:xxxxxxxx)" | depth 5 m
GAGGCGCCCGTACGCACAATTTAAAAGACATCAGCCTAACCATTCCCCGTGATAAGCTGATAGTTATCACTGGCCTATCTGGTTCAGGGAAATCGTCTTTAGCGTTTGATACTTTGTATGCAGAAGGGCAACGTCGTTATGTTGAATCACTGTCAGCGTATGCAAGACAGTTTTTATCGCTAATGGAAAAACCCGATGTGGATCACATTGAAGGTTTATCGCCTGCTATCTCTATTGAGCAGAAATCAACGTCGCATAACCCGCGTTCAACGGTTGGTACTATCACCGAGATTTACGATTACCTACGTTTATTATTTGCCCGTGTAGGTGAGCCACGCTGCCCTACTCACGACTTACCTCTTGCAGCACAAACCATCAGCCAAATGGTTGATACTGTTTTAGCCCTTCCTGAAGGCAGTAAGCTAATGCTGTTAGCGCCGGTCGTCAAAGATCGCAAAGGTGAGCATGTTAAGTTGCTTGAACAACTAGCAAGCCAAGGCTTTATTCGCGCTCGTATCGATGGCGAAGTATGTGACTTATCTGATCCACCTACCCTTGAGCTTCATAAAAAGCACACCATCGAAGTGGTCGTTGACCGCTTTAAAGTAAAAGATGGCCAACAACAGCGTTTAGCTGAATCATTCGAAACCGCCCTTGAGCTATCGAGTGGTATTGCCCATGTAGCGGCAATGGACGACTCACTTAGCGAAGACATGCTGTTTTCAGCTAACTTTGCCTGCCCTACTTGTGGCTATGCCATGAGTGAGCTTGAGCCTCGCTTATTCTCGTTTAATAACCCAGCAGGTGCGTGTCAAAGTTGCGATGGTTTAGGTGTACGCCAGTACTTTGATCCAAACCGTGTTGTGCAAAATCCAGAGCTAAGCTTATCTGGCGGTGCAATTAAAGGCTGGGACAAACGCAGCTTTTATTATTTTCAAATGCTGCAAGCAGTCGCAGAGCATTATAAGTTTGACCTAGAAGTGCCTTTCCAAGAACTTAGTAAAGATGCGCAAAAAGTTATTCTTGAAGGCTCTGGCAAAACCAAAATTGCCTTTAACTACCGTAACGACCGTGGTGATTTAATTACTCGTAACCATGAGTTTGAAGGCGTTTTGAATAATATGAATCGCCGCTACCGTGAAACCGAATCAAACTCGGTTCGCGAAGAGCTCGCTAAATACCAAACAAGCCAAGCGTGCCCGAGCTGTCATGGCTCTCGATTACGTGAAGAAGCTCGCCACGTATTTATTGGCCAAACAAACCTACCAGCCATCACCACTATGAGCATTGGTGAAAGCATGGCATTTTTTGATGGTTTGAATTTAACTGGTCAACGCGCACAAATTGCCGATAAAATTCTCAAAGAAATTCGCGATCGTTTATCTTTCTTAATTAATGTGGGCCTTAATTATTTATCGCTTGAACGAAGTGCCGACACTCTGTCAGGTGGTGAAGCGCAGCGTATACGTTTAGCAAGCCAAATTGGTGCTGGCCTTGTTGGTGTTATGTACGTATTAGATGAACCATCAATTGGTTTGCACCAGCGCGATAACGATCGCCTGCTAAAAACCCTTATTCACTTACGTGATTTAGGCAATACGGTGATCGTGGTTGAGCATGACGAAGATGCCATTCGCGCTGCGGATCATATTATCGATATTGGCCCAGGTGCGGGTGTTCATGGCGGCCATGTGATTGCACAAGGTACCCATGACGATATTTTAGCGAGCAAAGATTCAATCACAGGTCAGTATCTCTCTGGAGAGAAGAAAATTGAAGTGCCAGCGGCTCGCCATCAAACCAACGACAAATGGCTTGAGCTATTTGGTGCCACAGGTAACAACTTAAAGAACGTTGATTTACGTATTCCATTTGGCTTAATGACCTGTATTACAGGTGTATCAGGCTCAGGTAAATCGACGCTTATCAACGACACTTTATTTAAGCTGGCTCATACAGAGTTAAATGGCGCAACTACCGCAGAGGCGGCACCGTATAAGTCAATCAAGGGTCTAGATCATTTTGATAAAGTGATTGATATTGACCAAAGCCCAATTGGCCGTACTCCGCGCTCAAACCCTGCAACTTACACCGGTATATTTACCGGTATTCGTGAGCTATTTGCAGGTACTCAAGAAGCCCGCTCGCGAGGCTATAAAGTCGGTCGTTTTAGCTTTAACGTTAAAGGTGGTCGCTGTGAGGCTTGCCAAGGCGATGGCGTGATCAAGGTAGAAATGCACTTTTTACCTGATGTGTATGTTCCTTGTGATGTGTGTAAAGGTCAGCGCTACAACCGCGAAACGCTCGAAGTACAATACAAAGGTAAAAACATTCACCAAGTACTCGAAATGACTGTTGAAGACGCCCGTGAATATTTTGATAAAATTCCGGCTATTGCACGTAAACTGCAAACCTTAATGGATGTGGGCTTGTCGTATATTCGCTTAGGTCAAGCTGCAACAACCCTCTCTGGTGGTGAAGCGCAGCGTGTGAAACTGGCTCGTGAGCTTTCAAAACGCGATACCGGCAAAACCTTATATATCCTTGATGAACCAACTACTGGTTTACACTTTGCCGATATTCAGCAATTATTAGTAGTACTTCACCGCTTACGCGATCATGGTAATACCATAGTTGTTATTGAGCATAACCTTGACGTGATCAAAACCGCAGACTGGATTGTCGATTTAGGCCCAGAAGGTGGCTCAGGCGGTGGTGAAATTTTAATTTCAGGTACACCTGAAGATGTCGCCGATTGTGAGCGCTCACACACCGGAAGATATTTAAAACCACTACTTTAAAAAGGAAATTGCGTGCGTAGGTATTTAAAAATTGCAAAATGGCGCGCTAATAAACAGTTTCAACAACAGCAACGTAGCTGGCAGCCACATAGAACAAGGCTGGTTGAACGATTACAAGCTATTTGGTTTAACTTAAGTACCGCACAAAAGCTTTATCTTTTAGCATTAAGCAGCCTGATTGTTGTGCAATCGGGCTGGCTAAGTGCCTCTATCACAATTGTTGCGTTAGTTATTGAATTTTGGCCCAAGTTTAATCAGCTTTGGCATTCGCTTGCTGGTAAAGCACTGATTTTAATATTCTACGCCAGTGTCGCTAATTTTGTGTTAGCCAGTGCGAGCGGTATTGTAAATGATGTAACACATGTTTCTGCCAGTCATTTTAACTACACACATAACTTTGCCACCCTCTTGTATTTACCCCCTTGGGCTATGGGCATTAGCTTAGTTACATTGTTGTTATTTCAACTTTTTTTACCTTTTTATATTTTTATTCTTTTGTTGATAAAACCGTTTGGTTCTGAGCGAATTAAGTTTATTAGCCAAAGTTACTCACCGCTGTTAACCGCTATATTGCGTTTTATATTAGCGTCAGTCGTATTTATTAATCTAATTTCGTTTATTGACGACAAGCCAGTTGAAGAAGTGGTAGACGATGTTGTCAGCAGTTTTGCAGATAGCAAAGCTATTGCAGAGGAGACACCTACTGATCAGCAAAAAGCAGTTGAAGAACTCAGTGAAAAAATAGAGCAGCAATTACCAGACAGCAGCAATTCTGTGCCGATTCTAAGGCGAGATGTAGATATTGAAGGTGATAGCGAAACTGCGCAAAATCTACGTCAGTTTTTAGACACTAAGGGTTACTTTGAAAGGAGTAAACGCTTAATTGCTATGTTTGCTTATAGCTTTGAGGCTGATAGCTATTCTCGCTGTTTAAAATCACAGAACAGTAAAACTGTTGAGCTGAATGATTATGAAATTGTGCAAGTAACCCCGGATCACAATGCCGAATACGGCTATCGATTTGAAGTCATTGCGTGTGACTCACCTGGTGTCACTCCAGTAGCAAAGTAACGCAGCAATCAATATTACTCGCTTGGCTTACTGCGTTTTTCTCTGATGAAATGAAATACCGAAAGCCCAATAAAGCCAAAGCAAACTAAGGCGATTACTAAATTGGGTATAAAAATAAGCAGCATGCTTGCGTCATAGCCGACCTTTGCGAAGGCTGCGCAAAGGCTACCAATAATAAGTTCAGTTAAAATTAGCTCCCATTCTAATGAGCTATTCGCAGCCACAGTTTTAGCCGCATAATGTTTTACTTTAAAGCCCATACCAAAACCTACTAGTTCCTATTTTAATACACCTACACTAGCATCAAAATGCACAGACTCAAAAATAATAGACAATAAAACCTTATTTAACCCCGTAAGGATTAGACATAAAACATTGAAATTAAAAAGATTAACTTTTTAGAACCTTATAAATAAATCGCTTAGATGTAGATAAGCGACTCTCACTATTTTCCTCGCTATTGTAGTTTCCATCAACGGGCTACCAACCAATTTTGCTTCGCTGATAAAACTAACCAACCAATTAAAGGAATTAAATTATGACCAGCTCAGTTTTAAAAATGATGTCACTTCTAACAGTAACTGTAATTGTTTTTACATCACCAAACACCTTATTAAATAGTCAAAATGCCCAAAAGCTAAATCAGCAATTAGAGACCTCTATCGAGGCTTCTATTGAACAAATGAACAATAAAATTGATCACCAAATTGAGCAACAGCTCAATAAGTAATATCTAGCTTGTCCAATATACTGGGCAAGCTTCATCTAATTAACAGGCTTAAGTAATGAAAACACTGACTCGACACTTACTCATCTCATCGATTGCAGTATCAGGCTTATTAATATGTGAATTAAGTATTGCTAAAAGTGCTGTTTGGCTGGTAAGTAAAGGTGATAAATATATTTACATTGCTGGCTCAATTCATGTTTTGCCTCCGAAAGAGATACCATTACCTGCTGAGTTTAATCAGGCTTATCATCTGGCAGATACCTTAGTACTTGAAGCTAATATGCCAGCACCAAGCAATAGCTCGGCACAACTGACAATGCTCAAAGCTCTCAGCTACCCAGCGGGTGAAACCTTAAGTGGCAAGCTGACAGCACACGTGAAGCAACGATTAGAAGAGCAACTAAACCGCTATGACATGCAACTCAGCGAATTCGATAGCTTTCGGCCGTTTATGGTGGGTTTGTTGATGATGTCGTTGGAGCTGAAAAAGCAATCGCTTTTGGGTGAAGGTGTCGATAGCTACCTTACTAAATTAGCTAAAAAAGATAGCAAAAAATTAGCCTACCTTGAAAGCTTAGCTTATCAATTACATCTATTTAAGGAATTAGGCAGCCAAAACGAAAATGCCTTTATTGAATCACAGTTAACGCAAATTTCTCGCTATCAGCATGATTATATTGCCATGCTCGCTGCATGGCGAAACGGCAATATGCGGGCAATGAATGAGCTTATCATCATGCCATTGAAAGAACATGATCCCCACACTTATCAAATACTCATAAAGCAACGCAATTTGAATTGGCTTAATCATATTGAGCACTATTTAACTGATCAGCAAAAAGAACTGGTAGTCGTTGGCGTAGCTCACTTGGCCGGAGAAGATAGCCTATTAGCCTTGTTAAAAAATAAAGGTTATGAAATTAAGCAGTTGAATACAGATGAGGAATAAGAAAATGGAAAAAACCGACAAAACCGCAGCAGCACTTATCTGTTTGTTTACTGTTTTAATTGTGCTTAGCTTTTAATAAAAAATACCGCTTAAAAGCGGTATTTTTATATGTGACTTAAGTAATAGCTTAGGGACGCGGGATAAAACCAACAGCGTCATATACTGCTTTTAATGTTTTTTCAGCGCGAATACTCGCCTTTTCAGCACCTGATTTCATAATACTATCAAGCAGTGACTGATCTTCGCGAATTTCTTTAAAACGTGTCTGGATCGGCTCAATCATACTAACAACAGCTGCTGCTGTGTCTTTTTTCAGGTGACCATACATTTTATCTTCGTACTCAGGTACTAAGTCTTCAATTGAGCGCTTAGTAGCCACAGATAATAAAGTTAGTAAGTTAGATACACCTGGCTTTTCTTCACGATCAAAGTAGATACGTGCTTGTTCGTCTGAATCGGTTACTGCTTTTTTCAGTTTCTTTTCAATCTTCTTCGGCTCATCTAATAACATAATGTAACCGTTTGGATTTTCATCAGACTTAGACATTTTCTTAAGCGGATCTTGTAAGCTCATTACACGTGCGCCAAACTCAGGAATGTACGGCTCAGGCAGTTTGAACACATCACCGTATAGGTTGTTAAAACGTGTTGCGATATCACGAGTTAACTCAAGGTGTTGCTTTTGATCTTCACCTACTGGTACTTGATCTGCTTGGTATAACAAAATATCAGCAGCTTGCAGTACAGGGTAAGAGAATAATCCCACGTTTACGTTATTAGCATGCTTAGATGATTTATCTTTAAACTGCGTCATACGATTAAGCTCACCCATTTGAGCATAACAGTTTAATACCCAGCTTAGCTGTGCATGTTCTGGCACTTGAGACTGTACGAATAACGCAGCTTTCTCTGGGTCGATACCGCATGCAGCATATAGCGCAATACCGTCAAGTACGCGCGAGCGTAGTTGCTCTGGATCTTGGCGAACCGTAATGGCGTGCAAATCTACTAACATAAAGAAACTTTCGTGGTCTTCCTGTAGCTTAAGCCACTGGTTAATAGCGCCAACATAGTTGCCTATTGTCATACCACCGGTTGGCTGAATGCCACTTAACACTACTGGTTTACTCATGATGTTCCTTTATATTTTTACTAAACTAAAAAGACGAATTTAAAATGCTCTTACCTTTGAGTAAGAACGGGTATTATATCTAAGAAATTCTCGCAGAGGTACTCTGGATTGAAATCAGCAAGGTTTTCACCTTGGTTATAGCCATAACCGAGCGCGACAACGTCAACATTAGCAGCTTTTGCTGCCAAAATATCACTTTTTGAGTCGCCTATCATAACCGCTTTGGCTGGGCTGACATCGAGTTGCTGACAAGCAAATTGTAAAGCCTCAGGTGATGGTTTCTTTGCCATATCATCACCACACACAATCAATTGAAAATGACTGGTCAGTGAGAGTTTATCAAGTAGCTTCTCGGTAAAACGACGTGCTTTATTGGTGATCACCACTTTAGGAATACCAGCAAGTGCAGCAAGCCCTGTTTCTACATGTTGATAAAGCGCACTATAGTCACCCACAACTTGGTCATAGTGCTGATAAAACAAATTAATAGCTCGCTCAGTAAGAGCTTCATCTAAATGCTCACTGACTTGCATATCGCCACTCAAACCGCGTTTAACGAGCGTTTCTATACCATTACCTACCCAGCTTTCAACTAGCTTCTGTGTAACAACCGGAAATGCTAGGTCAGTTAGAGTCAGGTTCATCGCAATGTATAAATCATAAACACTATCAACTAAGGTGCCATCTAAATCGAAAAAAGCCGCATCGTATTTCATGACTCAACCTTTGCAAGTTCACTACGCATTGCATCAATGACCGCTTTGTAATCTGGTTGATTGAAAATCGCAGAACCAGATACAAACATATCAGCTCCTGCTTCTGCTATTTTAGCAATGTTATCAACACCCACACCACCATCAACTTCTAAACGAATATTGCGACCTGAATCATCAATAATTTTACGCGCTTGGCGAAGCTTTTCGAGAGTATGTGGAATAAAACTTTGCCCGCCAAAACCTGGGTTAACCGACATTAATAACACCACATCTACTTTATCAAGCACATGTTCAAGATAACTAAGACTCGTAGCTGGATTAAACACGAGTCCTGCTTGGCAGCCACTATCCTTTATTAGTTGTAAAGTACGGTCAATATGCTCACTCGCCTCTGGGTGGAAGCTAATAATAGATGCGCCTGCATCAGCAAAGTCGGGAATTAAGCGATCGACAGGCTTCACCATAAGGTGCACATCAATAGGAGCTGTGATGCCGTAATCGCGCAGTGCTTTACAAATCATTGGGCCAAAGGTTAAGTTTGGCACATAGTGGTTATCCATTACATCGAAATGTACAACGTCAGCCCCGCTTGCAATTACACGATCAACATCTTCACCTAAACGGGCGAAGTCAGCTGATAAAATAGAAGGGGCAATTAAATACTTTTGTAATGTTTCCAACATAAAAGATTCCATCATAATTTGCGACTGCAAGAAGAGCGCATAATGTAACCCAATCGACAGCTGATTAAAACACCACAGCTGACTGTTAAGAGGCTATTACTTAAGGCTAGTCCTTTTAGCTTATTGAATTAAAGTGAATTTAATCAAAAATTGAACAATAACTCTATTCAGCTACTTGCATTGACAACCCCAAATAAAACAAAAAATAAACATAAAATTTACTTTAAAGAACTAATTTTATTATATTTTTATTTAATTCAGCCTTAATTAAGTTTGTTATTTGAGCAATTATTATGTATGCTTGTCTAAATAACACAAACAAGGGTTATTCTCATGCGTGCTTTTAAAATAGGGATCTTAATCGCGTCCGCACTTACGGTTGCTACGTTTGTATCTTTTTCATCTGCCGATGAAGACGACTTTTTAGCAGCGGCGTCTAATTGCTCATGCAATACACTAAGCGCATCGTCATCTTCTGCTCAATGTATGAAAGCTGAACAAGAAACAGGATGGTTTTCTTGGTTAACTGGTGATAGCCGCAGCGCTCAATTTCATTATCTTGATTTACTTGAATTATTAACAAGTAGTGAAGAGTCAAAGAAAGTTAGCAGTTTAGGTTCTAAGTTCTAAATCGCATGAACAAATTCATTAGTGCATTGCAAAGTGTCTTCGCGGCATTTTTTGGTGTGCAATCAGAAGACAAACGTCAAGCTGACTTCAATGAGCATTCACTCAGTACTATCATCATCATCGCGCTCATCTTATTTAGCCTGTTTGTAGCAGCGATTTATTTCACCGTTTCTTTGGTGCTAAATACATAGCCATTAACTCATTCACTTTATTACGTGAACCGCCCTTCGGACTAATAGTTCGCTTCACCTGAATTTCATCAAGTGAAGCTTGGCTATAGATTTTACGAGTCCATACTGTATCGTGATTAGATATGAGCACTGGTGTGTTATTTTCGAATGCAGTTTGCTCAGCCAAATTAGCTAAGTTAGCCTGATCATCTAAATTGAAGCCACCTTTAGCGTAAGAAGTAAATGATGCAGTTTTACTCAAAGGCACATATGGTGGATCGCAATACACAACTGCATTATTAGGAATAAGCTTAAATACCTCGTCATAACCTAAACAAGTAAAGGTTGCTTGCTGCGCTTTTTCAGCAAAAAAGTGCATTTCTTTTTCAGGAAAATAAGGGCGCTTATATTTACCAAAAGGGACATTAAAAATACCTTTAAGGTTGTAGCGACACAAACCGTTATAGCCATGGCGATTCATGTATAAAAATAAAATTGCACGCTCATACACATCACTGCTTTGATTAAACTGAACACGATACTCATAATAGGCTTCAGGGTGGTTATTAAGCTCTACAAACAACTTCTTTGCATCGCTAATAAATTCATCAGGTGTTCGCTTTAGCTCAGTGTAAAGGTTGATCAGATCCGCATTGATATCGTTTAAAATATAATGCTTAAAGTCCGTATTAAGGAATACAGAGCCAGCACCAACGAAAGGTTCAACTAAGGTGTCAGCATCCATACTCGCTTGCTTCAAGCGGGTACGAATATCTTCAACTAGGCTGTATTTTCCACCTGCCCATTTAAGGAAGGCTCTGGTCTTTTGCTGCATCTGCTCTTAACTTCAATTCTGTGTTGCGCGATTTTACACTAATCAGTTTTAATTTACTGATTAAGTGAAGCGATTTCTTGTTTAATTTTACTTATTTTTTTATAAAATGGCTGATTTTTACGCACATTATCAGAAAGTGTTGTTACACCTTTCTTAGCTTCATTCAGTGTGACATAACTGCCATAAGTTACAATCCACCAAGGCTTACCACTGCGTAGACTTCGGTATGTATTAACCTGCCCTAGCAAATCATTTTCACTAATAAATTTATCGCTAATCTCTGGTTTAGTAACCGCAAGTAATTGGATGACATAATGATCGTCTGGCTGAGTTAAATACCAAGCATTACCTTCAAGCGTTAGCTCAGATTCAGTAGTTTGCTCGAGCGCAGCTACTACCGGCTTAGTATTAGTATTTATCGCTGTCGCTATTTCCTCTGTGCTTTGCTGCTCGCTATCTTGTGCTGCATGTTGTTGCTCAGCAGGAAAAAGGCTATCGACAATCGCAGCAACATTATTGTCATGGATTTCGTTCTCATGACTTTCTTTTTCTGAAGTTTCTACTGGCGGTTGAGCAACTGGGGTGGTATTTACAGCATGTTCAGTAATGGCTTGCTCTGGTTTTGTTAGCTTATCTAACGCTTGTTCTGATACTCGCTCGTCACTTTCTACTTGCCTATTGACTATCGTCTCTGCGGGCAGCGCTGTTGCCACAGCGCTCACTGTATCTTGCTGATAATGCGCTTTCCACCACTCGGTCATATCCGCTTTATACAAAAAGCCAATAATTAACAACATTGTTGTGAGTAACAACAAAATTATATAAAGCAATTTGTAGCTTTTTTCTGGTACTCGAATGTCTGCGCTTTGTTGCTCAGGCTGCCATGCAAGTAATAAAGCTGGATTACCATGAGCCTCTTGTAAAAAGGTGCGAAAAACAGGATCTTCTTCAACCGGCAGGTTATCGAAAAACCAACGCATAAGCTGTTTGCTTTCGCTCAAATTCAGCGCTTCTAGATGAATTTCAACAGCTTGACTAAATTGCCCTACCGACTGGGATGCTATTAAAATGTATAGTGTGCTCGGGCTTTGCTTTGCTAAAATTTCTAGTTGCTGGATTAACTCTTCAGATAAATGACGCCCTCCATCAATCACCCATAAGCAATCACCACAAGGCTGTTGTTTATAAAGTTGATAGAAGTTTTCAGACAAACTCAAAGAGTGGTCTATCAGTGGGTTACTAAAGCTTTGTTCAAGCAGTTCGGTCATAAACTGCTGGTCGGTCATTTTTCCCGACAATTGAACAAACGCCTTGTTAAAGTCGAGGTATTTATCTGTAATAAAGGTTTCTAGTAAATAACTTTTGCCTAGCCCCGATGGACCAAGTAAGCAAATTAGGTTTTGCCCATATTCAAACTGCAGAGCGATTCGATCAACTAGCGCAGCACGGCTAGGCAATATTTGTGATTGCATTAGCGCGCTATTAAATCACAAACCTGCTGATCAGTAACATCACTTACCAGCGCACATTGACCAAATTGGGTTGGAAGAATAAAGCGAATAGTACCTTTCTTATTTTTCTTATCTTTACGCATATGTGTTAAAAATTGCTCACCAGTCATATCTCTTGGAATATCAACAGGTAAATCATACTCAGCAATCAATTTAACAATGCGTTCAACTTCAATAGCAGTTAAATCACCACGGGTTTGCGCTAAACGAGCTGCGAGCACCATACCTGCCGCAACGGCTTCGCCGTGTAACCAATTGCCATAACCCATTTGTGCTTCAATCGCGTGCCCAAAGGTGTGTCCTAAGTTTAGCAGTGCACGTAAGCCAGCTTCTTTTTCATCTTGTGCAACAATCAAAGCTTTAATTTCACAACAACGGTAAATCACATGCTGCAAAGTTTGCTCGTCAAGTGATTTAAGGTTGTTAATATTTTGCTCTAGGTAAGCAAATAATTCAGTGTCGTAAATGAGGCCGTACTTAATAACCTCAGCCATACCTGCAGCAAATTCACGCTCAGGCAAAGTATGCAGCGATTGAGTATCGATGAATACAGCTTGTGGTTGGTAAAACGCGCCAATCATGTTTTTACCAAGAGGATGATTTACTGCCGTTTTACCACCTACAGACGAATCAACTTGCGAAAGCAAAGTAGTTGGCACCTGAATAAAAGGCACACCACGTTGATAACATGCAGCAACAAAGCCGGTTAAGTCGCCAACAACACCACCACCTAAGGCAATAAGACAAGTATCGCGACCACAGTTATGTTCAAGTAAGAACGCCGAAATCTTTTCAAACCACTCAAGTGATTTGTATTGTTCGCCATCTGGGATGGTAAAAGATAACGGGTTAAGATCAGCCAACGACGTCATTACATCATCAAGATATAAAGGTGCAATGGTGTCGTTGGTGATAATGATAGGTCGACAATCGCCGATGTGCTCGCGTAGCCGACCAGTCTCTTTAAGAGCAGATTGACCAATATAAATAGGATAACTTCGCTCGTCCAAATTAACTGTTAATTCAAGCATAGCTAGTTCCCTTTTTATTATTGGTTTTTAAAAATCTAATTTCTCGATGATTTGATTAGCAACAACTTTCGCGCTTTGCTCATCAGTGCGGACAACAAAATCAGCAACTTCTTTGTATAACGGTTCGCGTTCTTCAGCTAAGCGTTCTAATACATCACGCGGTGCTTCTTCTGTTTGCAATAATGGGCGACGCTTGTCGCGCTGCGTGCGTGCAACTTGCTTTTCGATTGGTGTCTCTAGGTATACAACGATACCGCGAGCAGATAGCTTGTTACGCACTTCTTTACTGATCACAGAACCACCACCAGTAGCAAGCACAATACCTTGCATCTCTGTTAGGTCTGAAATTACAGTTTCTTCACGAAGTCGAAAGCCCTCTTCACCCTCAAGATCGAACACCCAAGCAATATCTGCTCCAGTGCGACGCTCGATCTCTTGATCTGAATCGAAAAATTCAAGGTGTAATTGATCAGCAATGTGACGACCAATTGTGCTTTTGCCAGCCCCCATAGGGCCCACTAGAAATATATTACGTTTCTCAGCCATATCTTTTTAGTACAAACGAACTCTAAAATTTGAAATAAAACCCCGCCTAAC
>CESF01051811.1_pt1 | contig 12851 bp, 9 predicted proteins | sample 356331 | NCBI WGS metagenome assembly CESF01 (sample SAMEA2621779, study PRJEB7988) | marine metagenome | biome: marine biome (ENVO:00000447); feature: surface water layer (ENVO:00002042); material: "saline water (ENVO:00002010), including plankton (ENVO:xxxxxxxx)" | depth 5 m
ATATAAAAGATATGAATGATAAGGAGAAAAAGAAAGAAATAAAAAATCTTCAAAAACAAATAAAAGATGGACGTAAAAAAGGATCTCTAAGTGCTGAACAAATTATGGACTTAGAGGATCGCTTAGAACTATTAAAAGAAAATTAAATAATATAATATGTAATTATAATTTTGTATTATATTATTATAACAATAACTCAAGATCTTTAATTTTCCAATACTCACATGCTCCATTTGGTAATGGTCTTTTAATAATAAAAGGAATTTTCTTTTGTTCTAATTCCTTTACTGCAATTAAATAAGGATCAATTATACTTTTATCTAATTCAATTAATGGAAGACTTCCATTTTCTATTTGTTTAGCACGTAATCCAAGTACGCGTGCTTTTTCGTATTTTGTTAATATAGGTACAGTTTTATGTAATTCGTCATTTATACCGTAATTATTTATACCTGTAATTTTACTCAATGTCTCTATTTCATCATAATTATTCTGCATCAAATTTGAATGATATTTCATAATATAATCTTGTTTTAATTCACTATCTATTTTTTCAAAGTAACTATCATCATAATCATCGTCACTATCTTCTGATATATTAATATCTATATTATCATTAATATTAGTAATTTTATTACTTGTATAATTTTCATCATCTTCATCTAAATCTAATCCATCAATATCACTATCATCCTCATTCTCTTCTATATCATCTTCGTCTTCATCATCATCGTCCATATCATCATCTTCATCTTCATCTCCGTCATCTTTCAATGCTAATTTCATTGGTTTTTCTTTTTTTGCTGTTATTTTATCAGTAACATCTTCTATTTCACTTTCATAATTTTCATTAATACTGTCGTTATCAGATAAATACTCACTTGGACTATCCATATTATATATTTATATACTAATACTTTATATAATATTTCAATTTTATTATAAATTTTATTTAATTAAGATGAAATATCACTTTTCCATGCCATATCACACCCTGTACATAAATAAATATATTTCATTTTATTTTCATCATATCTAATATATAAAATATCATTTTTTTCTTCATTATCAGATTTATATGAAGGACATTCTGTATTTGGACATTTAATATAATTTACCTTAGGTAGCGTAGGATCAAATTTAGTATATTTATTAATAATGTCATCAAAATCTGTTTTATCTTTATTTAGATCAGATGACGTAATAGCTAATGTTTCTTCAACAGACATTTCTGAGGTATTTCCACATTTTCTACAATAATACATTAATTCATCCGAATCCTCTGATCTAATTTGAATATAGTACATATTATCACAATTATTGCAGAACTTCATTCTTATTTATTATATACATAATAATGTTTTTATTTCAATTTTATACTTTAATATTTTTCTTAATTGTGTCATATTTTAATTTTATATTTTTATAATTAACTGGAATATTCATATTATATATTCCAGTTCTTAATAATAATTCTTCCTCATATTTTTCTAGGAGTTTATTTAATAATTCTTCTATTTTTAATTTATTTTTTTTATAACATTCTATGATATCTTCATTAAAAATTTTAAATCTACTACTTATATTATTATTTAATATCATATCTATTATACTAAAATTAAAATTTTGATATGTTATAATTTTATTAAATGGTATATTATCACGATGATTAACTGTAATACCAGGTTCATTTATTAATGGATCTTTAGTCATAACACTACATATAGTTAATAAAATACTCGATAATGTTTGACAACTTGTCCATTGCTCGCCCCTCCATGTATTTAATAAAGATAGACATACTTTACCATTTCTATAAAAATTTGGATGAAACCGAGTATTATATGGATTTTGTTGAAATTCAACTTTTGGTGGTTGAAAAGGATAATTCCCAGGAAAATTTATTGTAAAAAAATAAAATCCATATTGATATGGAGTATCACTAGGTCCTACAATCATTGCATAACCTTTTAAAATATTATCTTCATCATGTTTATAATATATACCATTATCATTTAATGGATTTTTATAAATATCTTTTACATCAGATAATACTCTTCGCATTGTTTCTTTTGAAATAATCATTTCGCTCATTAAGTATTATACAAAATATATATTTAAATAATTTTTAATGTAGTTATTTAGGAAAAATATATCGTCACAAATATATATTAATAAAAAATAATTACTACCTACATGTAACGTCTAAAAAATATACGTTATAAATATATCAATATTACTGAAAAATTGATTTAGTAATATCTCATGTTTATATTATATAATATAATGAAGCGACTATCTATCAAAAAAAGTAATGCTTATGCAGACTTTATAAAAAGTCATATCATTAGCAAAGCGAATAAAGATACAATAATACCGACCCATACAAGTATCAAAGGTGGATCGTATTATATATCTGAAAAAGATATTGATACATTTTATAAATTATATTACGAACATGTATTTAAAAATGGTAGCAAAGAATATTTGGTAGAGCGTCAATTGATAAATAATGGACCTATATTATTAGATTTAGACTTAAAATATACACCAAGTGTTAATGAAAGACAACATAAAGAAGATGACATTGTAATTATAATCGACCTTTTATTTGATAGTTTAAAGGAGTTAGTTGTACTTGATGAAAATACAACTATTCCGGTATATGTATTTGAAAAGCCTAATGTAAATATTCAGAAAGATCATGCAGATACTAAGGATGGTATTCATATAGTAATTGGTATCAAATTATCACATCAATTGCAACTTATTCTCAGAGAGAAAGTAATAAGTCAGATTGACGATTATGTGAATTTACCAATTACAAATACATGGGAAGATGTGTTTGATATTAGCATTTCACGTGGAAGTACCCCTTGGCAATTATATGGTTCGATGAAACCAAATCATGATGCATATATATTGACATATAATTACAAAATAGATTACGATTCTAGTGATGGTACGATATCTGTTTCAGAACAACAAGTTGATGGATTTATTAACGGTCCTGATAAGCTCAAGTTAATTTCTGCAAGATATGAAGATCACATTTCCTTGGAACTGACAAAGTATTCAAAAGAAAAAATAGAACAACAAATACAAGAAAAAAAGAAAATTTCGTTAGCAGGTATTAAGCGTTATGTATATAATTCTAGTGTTAATTTAAATATCCGTAGCGAACAACAATTAAATACAGAAATTGAAAAATTCTTTCACGAAGATAATTTGCGATCTAACGATTATCATCTTAAAGAAATTCATCAATATACCATGATATTACCTGATTCATATAGTCATAGATATGATGAATGGATTAAAGTAGGATGGGCACTTAAAAATACTGATGATCGTTTATTTTTAACATGGATAAAATTCAGTACTAAATCCAATAAATTTAAATATTCAGATATATCTCAACGATATGATGAATGGCAAAGGTTTGATCACGGAGGTCATTGTTTATCAAGTAGATCAATAATATATTGGGCCAAACATTATTGGGATAATAAAGAAAAGGAAGAAAATGTAGAAAATGAATTTAATAAAATAGCAAAGACATGTGTAAATTATTATGTTGAGAAGACAATCACTGAAAATCAAACAGATTTTGACTTTGCAAAAGTATTGACACAAATGTTCAGTAATCAGTTTGTATGTGTTGCATTCAAGAATGATATGTGGTATAAATATGAACAACATCGTTGGATTCCTATGGAATGTGGTATTAAATTGAAATATTTGATATCTACTGATATGCACGATGTCTATCAAGATAAAATAATTACATGTACTGGACAATTCAATGCTTATGATCAAGAAGATGATTTCTGGAATGATACAGAAAAGCGCGTTACTATTATGTCTAAGATCTGTACTACATTAAAAGATAATGGTAAGAAAGATAAGATTATGAAAGAAGCACGTGTTTTATTTTACGATAATAAATTCATTGAAAAAATAGATGCCAATCCAAATTTGCTTGGTTTTGATAATGGTATTGTAGATTTTAAAGAGAAACGTTTTCGTCCTGGTTATCCTCATGATTATATTAGTAAGAGTACAAAAATTAATTATATTCCATTAGAAGAAATTAGAAACGATCCTGAAAAATCAAAACAAATTACTGAGATAGAAACATTCATGAGTCAATTATTTCCTGATAAAACTCTATGTAAATATATTTGGGAATTGCTCGCTTCATGTTTAATTGGTATTAACTATAACCAAACTTTCAATATATTTATGGGCATTGGTTCTAATGGTAAATCATTGCTATTAAAATTAATGAAAAACATACTTGGAGAATACTATGAGTTATTGCCTTTGTCTTATATTACTCAAAAAAGAACAAGTGTAGGACAAGCTTCTTCTGAAATTGCAAAACTTCAAGGTGTTAGACTTACTGGTACAAATGAGTCTAGTGAAAACGATAAATTCAATGAAGGTGTAATTAAAGAATTAACTGGTGGTGATCCTATTCAAGCTCGTGCTTTATGGAAAGATAGTATTACATTTGTTCCTCAATGTAAAGTTATTTTAGCGACTAATAATCTTCCTGAAATTACTGCAACAGATGAAGGTACATGGCGTCGTATTCGTCAAATACCATTCGAATCTAGATTTGTAGATAAACCTGTACATGATGATCCTTTACATCCATATCAGTTTAAAAAAGATATGACACTTGAAACTAAAATTAATAATTGGAACGAGACATTTATGGCAATGCTTGTTGATATCGTTTTTAAAACAAACGGTATTGTAAATGATTGTGATAAAGTAATGGCTTGTAGTAATGAATATCGTTCTGGACAAGATGTTATTGTAAAATTCATGACAGAAAAGATTAGAAAGGCTGAAGGAAAGAAAGTACAAAAAGGAGCTCTTACCGAGGAATATGGTCAATGGTTCAGAACTAACTTTGGAAAACGTCCTCCTAAGATGTCGAAGTTATTCGAAGCTATGAATCAAAAATTTGGTAAATTCGAAGTACATAAATGCTGGAGAAATGTTGAAATCATATACGATGAAGGAAGTAGTGATTCTGATTCAGATAGCGATTAAATAAATATATTACCAAAATAATATATTTATCAATATATATATATATGAATAAAAATAGAGATATAATTAATAAAATTAATAATTTTTTTCACGAAATACCACTAGTTGCATATATTATTCCATATTTAATGCATTTATGTTCTACAAGCTATTTACTATATGGGGAACCACATAAATATACACATAAAGAGCCGTTATATGATATAATAATTAATAATATACCAAACTTATCGAAATATCATTATTTAATAAACTATATTATGTTAATATTATTAATACCTTTTTTAATAAATCCAAAACTCGATTATTTTATAAGTATTTTCAAATATGTATCTATTATTATATTTTTTAGAGCAATAACAACATCTGTAACTATACTTCCTTCGTGTGAAAAAGATCATTGTAAATTACAAAATAATTATTTAAACTATATTATTGGACACTGTAACGATAAAATATTTAGCGGTCATACGTCTGTAAGTCTTATATTATTATATTTAATATATAATTATGATTTAGTTGATACTAATGTATTTTATTTTTTAATATTTATTCAAATATTAATTGCATTATTACTGATAGTAACAAAAGGACATTATACCATAGATGTACTTTTAGGTTATTTTATTACAGGTACTATATTATTATTAGTATCTGATTTATAAACAACTCATATCAGAATTGAAAAGTAATAAAAAATATATTAATAATGTTACCAAATAATAATAAAATGGTTTTTTTATATAGACAAAAATTAAAATCAAAATAATTAAAAATAATAAAACATAATATTTAAAAAAGAATTGTGTATATTCAAATATTGCTCTTGTTGTACGATTAAATGATTGTGCTCCTGGAAATTGTACAAAAATAGCATTAGTTTTATTCAAATCTTTTATATTTGAAATATTTTTAAATATTTTATTTTTTTTATCTATTTTTATAAAATCATATTTTTTGCATAAGTCATTTACATTTCTTTGATCATCATTACATTTTTGTACAATTGCATCTTTTAATAAAATTTTTAAATATTTTACATATCCAACATATAATCCACTATTTGCTATTAAATTATCATAACATTCGCCAAATGAAGTTTTAACTAAAATTTCATTTAATTTTATAGGAAATGTTGGACTATCTATACTTTGTAATGAAAATACTACTTTTTCATTCATATTTAGGAATCTCTCTATAGCTACATTCAAATCTCCATTGATATAACTATCAAAACCATCTAAAAAAAAGACAATTTCATTATCATTCAAATTTTGTATATAATCATATACATATTCAAATTTCATTCTAAATCCTGTCCATTTTTCACCATATCCAAGTACTTTGATAGGTATATTATATTTATTATTTACAATATCTTTGAATGTACCTTCGTTATGTGTGGCAAATGTTAATACGTGTGCATCCATATATTAATATTATATAAATAATTAAAATATAATATTAAATATCATAATAAACATTTCTAGGAATTTGATTATATAAATAATTTGTTATTAATAATATATATTTCAAAAATACACGAGCCCAAATTAAAGGAAAGAAACACATAAACAATAAAAATACAATATTTAATGGTACTTTAAATGCAGAGTTAAGTACAAATAATATTAAATATATAACAAAAATAATATAAAATAACACAGTAAAAACTCGAGAATACCATGATATATTTTCTACTTCTTTACTCTCATAATAACTTTTTCTAGCATCTAATTCTTTATCGGTCATCGCGTCATATAAATTTTTCTCAAATACTTTATTATTTTTATCAATATCATCTAAATAATTATTTAAATGATTCTTGTATAAAACATATTTTTGTTTAAAATCATTTATTGAATTTTTTGTATCTTCCACTTTTTTCTTATTTTCAGTTAATACTTTTTTTACAGTGATATTTATACTTTTTTCTAATTCTTTTCTATATAATTCTTCATAATATGTTTCGCCATTTTTTAAAATAATAATTTTCTTTTTGGTATTTTTTAATTGTTCTGGAGCTTGATTATAATTATATAAAGATTTTTGATATTTTTCTTCTAGTGTTTTTAATTTCTTATCTTTCTTACAATCTGCATCACATACCGTATTATTTATTCGTTCTCTTATAAAGGTTGTTCTATTCTTTTTATATTCTATTCCATCATTTGGATACACCGTGCCCGAATAAAAATGACATTTATTACTATTTTTAGTAAAACCTACACAATCATCTAAATCATTACAATGTTGAATACAATCATCATTATTACTATAATTTTTTGTTTCTATTTTAGTATTACTAGAATCATTATTTATTCTAAAATCATCAAATTGCATATAATTTTGACTAAATGTTGGATTATCTAATTCACTTTCTTTCTCTACACTATAATTTAAAAAACGTCCTTCACTTGCGCCATAATTTTGAAAATGTGTAAATAAATCACATGAATTTGTACCATATGCATTTTTAATATCTGGGTATTTATTCATATAATAATTAGGATCAAATTCATCTGTATAATTTTTAACAACCATAATTAACTACTATATAGTGTCATTATTTTTATTTAAAAATACATTAAAAATTTATATTACTTCAAATCCTGTTGATAATTTATATGGTTTTACTACATTTATTTTTCTATTTTTTTCTTTTCTATTTCCTCTAAATCCTTCATTATCGCTATCATTGTTATCTTCCTCACTATCAGAATCATCTTCCTCTTTATTTGGACCATTAATAGGTTTGCAAGTATCATCTCCTGAATCATATTCTGTTCCATCTGCACAACAATAAGAACCAATACATGTTCCCATATCTGGTTTGGGCCATATTTCAAATTCACCATCATCTCCATTACTATCTTCTTTTCCTGTTTCATATTCATCAAAATTAAATTTACTTCTTCTTGAAAAATCATTATATGCTAAAAATAATATAAATAGTGCAATACCTATTAAGATTGGACTAAGTGTATTTGTTATATTTTCTGGTATTATACCCCTGCTGGTTAATAAATTAATAAGTATAGTAATTATAAAAAATCCAATAACTAATAATGTAACATATGCTAAAGATTCGTATCTTTTACTATAATATGTATTAATTTGTACCATTCTTAATTTATTATATTTTTCAGCATTTAAAATTTTTAATCTATCCTTCTCTTTATTTAATTCATTTTCAGCTAATGAAATTAATTTTAATTGATTACCATAACTATTACTTGTATTCTTATTTTGATTATTTACATCTTTAGACATTTGTTTCATATCACCGTAAAGCTTATCGCGTTTTGTTGAGAGATTATTAATTTTATTAACTATATCTCGTTTATCTGTGACATCATTATCATCTTTTAATATTTCATATAACTCTTTTTCGGTATTTTGCAATTGACTTAAATATGATAACATATTAGTAATTGTTTCATTTGTATGTGTATTAACTTGTTTGCCTTTTATTTCCATTTCCTTTATTCGTTTTTTAATTTCTATTTTAATTTTTTCTTTATCTAATTCTTCATCATTTTTTAAACCTTCGTCGCCTTCAATATTTATCCATGAATTATTTGAATCTTTTCCCATAATATACATTGTGAAGAAAATGATTTTTATTTTATATCATTTTGTTTCTCATATCTTCTAAAATATATATTTCTTTATTTAATACATCTACTAATGCAGACTTACTTTCGCTAGATGTCATTCTTGTAATCATATTATTTATTATATCTTCTCTCTGATTTTTTATTCTCTCCAACTTCTTCTTGCAATCTATTATATTTTTAAAGTTAAAGCTTTTATCAAATACATTACTTCTATACTTCATCTTTTTCTTATCTACTTTATTTATAGAGAGAAGTGTAATATCTTGCATATATTTTAATGTATTTAATGAATCAGTAGAGTTACGATTCTCACAACTCACTGTTCCTAATACACAAGTAGTTGAATTATTTACAAAACTGCTTTTTAATATTCGTGTTAATAAATGTCCTCTATAAGGTATATATTTTGATTTTCGTTTTAATGCTCGAATACATTCTTTCCATGCTAATATACTTCTATTTATATCACCATTTTCATTTATATTATTATTTTTAACATTTTTCAATTTTTCACTACCAGCTAAATCAATAAGTCTAAATACATTATTTCCAAATTTTATTTCAATTATTAAATGACTACGACTAGATGTATCATTTTCACTTGATACACTAACATGTCTATTGTGTGTTATTTCATTTATCAAATCTCGATAATTACTATTATTTATACTTTTAGTTTCTAATCCGTTTATTACATAATTATCATTACCGTTATCATAACCACTGACTTGTTTATTATTTGAAAATATATCATATATTTTATTATAATATAATTGATAGCATTTTAATTTTAAACACGAATTAGATATCTGTTTAGAAATATGCTTTGTTAAATTATTTAACACATAGTGTAATATACCTGGTTCTTTATATCCCAATAAAGAATGAGTTTTACCTGATCCTGTTTGTCCATACAAATAAAATGTACAATTTGAACCACCTAAAAAATTTAATATCATTTCTTCACCAAAATATCTATATATATCTTCATTAATATAATCAATATCAAATACTTTTGAGAATTTAAAATCATGTTTATCCAATATTGGTTTATTTCTAACATCATATTTTTTTTGAACTAATGTCAATATTTTTTCATTTTTATCCACAAATGTAGTTTTTTGTGAAAAACACTCGGGAGGCTTTATTCTAATATATACATTCATAGTATATATATATATTAGATATTATTTATTTACACTTAGAACAGGCACTGAATGCCATCATTGTACCTATAATCCCCAATGTACCAAGAGCTAATACACTATAATCTTCTTTATAATCTTCAAAAGGAGTTGTTAATGTTGTAAATGCTTCTTGATTATAAGTATTCAAATCATCCATACATGCTGCTTGATTTTCACAACCAACACCTTCTGATGCACTACCACTTGATGTTTGAACACCTTCATTACTACTCGTTAATCCTCCATCTGATACATTTTCTTGTCTATCTTTAAACCAATAATTAAATAATGATGGCAATACACTTTGATCTTTTCTATTTAATGTTTGATCTAACATATCGTCTTTCTCTCTATGAGGTTCAACTGTTTCTAATTCTTTTTTAACACTCTCTAATTCTTTAAATCTTTGATCCATTAACATAATTTCACGTTTTGTTTCAATATCATTATTTATATTTTGAGAAGAAATTGTTGTTATTTTATTCGATATTTTATCTAGAACTTGTTTTAATTCATCATCTAATTCATTCAATCTATTATTATCTAATTCGGTTGATAATCCACATTTAATATTATCATCATACATATTTCCCTTTTCATAATTTTCCCATTGAGTACTTGATATTTCTTTAATATCTGCACTACAACCATTTACTTTATTCACACTACGTTTTCTTACATATAAATTTACATCATTTATATTTGATGATTTACTTCCGATTGGATACATATTTTCATTTTTTAAACTATAACTATTATTGGATGTATTCAATGTAAAACCAGCACATTCAGAATTAGCACTACATAAATCTTTCACTTGATCTATTGCTGATGTATTACTAGTGTCTGTAATTGTTCCACTAGATATTTCATTATATTTACTATCAGTATTTAAATATTCAACATATTCATCTTTCCAACTTTTATATTTATCCGACATTTCATGTAATACCGAATTTTCATCTACATAACCCATTTTTCCAGCATGTTCCCATCCTATATTAAATGGATTTGCTATATTTGGCTGATAACTTGACATTTTCATATTACTATCTGTAGATTGAGGTATATTTCTATATAAATAACAAGTATCAAAGCTATCATCTTTATTTTCTTTCCCAAATGAAAAACTATTACATTCATTTGATGATTGACATTGTTGCATGCAATCACCTAGTTGTACTTTTGTATATTTAGGTGTTATATCTTTTACCGGATCACCATTTACAAATTTACCTTGAGATGTTTTAAACAATGTATTATTTAACATATAAACTGCATTTGTCCAACTAGCACCACCTATATAATCTTTATTATCTACACATTTTGTTTTACCTTTATATACTACAAAATTACCATCACTCTGCATTATTGCTATTCTTTTACCATTATTTGAAGATATTAATTTATTTGCATCTAATCTCTGACCGGGTAATAAATAATTTGTTTTATATTTATTTGAACTATTTTTATCTGGTTTCCATGATTCTACTACCATACCGCTATCATCACCTGTATTAGATGACCATAATTGTTTTCTATCTTTTGTTTTTGTTCCATCATTTGGAGTACCAGTATATAATACCAAATCACCGTTATTTTTTATAACTAAAAATGTTCTTCTACCTTTTAAGAAAAAATTCCAATCATTAGTATCACTTCTTGTTCCTAATTTTTTCTTAAACCAACAAAAGTTACTTGTTTTACTTACATTATAACCTACACATTCGTTATTATCATCACAATAATCACGACAATCACTACGACTTAATGCTTTTCCTTCGATATCATTGCCTGGATAATCCGTTTTTTTAAATTTAATATAATTATCATTTCCATCATCATCATTTGATGAAGTATTTGTTTGCCATATTACTGCATCATTGTTTGCACTATCTTTTAATTCTAAATTACCACTATAATCCAAATATAAATAATATGTACTCTCGCTCGAACTTTGTGTATTTGTTGCCCATGTATATTCATTTGCAATTGCTTCACCCAATGATGTAGTCTTTATTATATTATTACTCAACATACATGCACTTGTTCCATCTGATTGAGTATCTTGTAACGCAAAAAATGTATTTTTATTATCAATCGCCTTTTGCTTACAATCATCGTATGACATATATGCAGCTCCGTCCCATGTCATTGTACGACTACTATTGTCGTTAAAACAACCAATATATGAAGGTTGTTCGTCTTTTACTGATGGATATTTATTTACAAATACATTGACACCTTCTCCTCCACACGTTTGACCACGCGGTACTGTTCTTATCATAAATTCTTGAGTTCTTTCATCTGTCAATCCAATACTTGGATACACTTGTTCGCGTTTTTCATTTAATAATTTTATTTTGGCACCATTTAATCTATCTTGACAACAATCAGGTCTGTTATATATTGTAACACGAGTTACATCCTCTTCTTTTTGTAAATCTAATTCAACCCATTCATCTTTACCATTTTGTGTATGTACTGAATTAGGCCATATTTGACTATCATCTTTATTTCCATCTATTGTTAATGATCCTTCACCACTCCACCCTTTTGAACTTTGACTAACTGTTCCACCACCACTTTGTACTTTACAAATACATTGTTTTTGAGTTCCAGGTAAAGGATCTCCTGTACTTTTTTCTTTACCATATGTATATATTTCACTCCATAGTCCATATGGGGCATTTCCTGTTTCAGTTAATTTAATATATTTCAATTCAGTTTGAGATGTAGCAGTAAATGTTAAATTACCAATAGATGCATCATATTGATTTGATCCACCTATTGTTGTAAATGTACTCCCATCTGTTGAACCTTCTACACTAATTGCTTGCGGATTAAATGCAGTATTACTTTGATAACCAGTTATTATAACTTTTGTAAAATAAAGTGTAACAGGATATGTAATTGTTGCAACAATATTAACTTGTATTGTATTATAATATACAGGTGATACTACAGTACCACCCAA
>CESF01312493.1_pt1 | contig 12811 bp, 22 predicted proteins | sample 356331 | NCBI WGS metagenome assembly CESF01 (sample SAMEA2621779, study PRJEB7988) | marine metagenome | biome: marine biome (ENVO:00000447); feature: surface water layer (ENVO:00002042); material: "saline water (ENVO:00002010), including plankton (ENVO:xxxxxxxx)" | depth 5 m
TGCGTGAAGCAGGACTGCCAATTTAGAGTCGATTAAAGTGGGCCCAAGCCGATGAAATCAGTCCCAGTGTTAATCAATGTGGTTCCATTCTTAATTAAAGTGAGCCAGCCTCATAGGGTAGAATCAATGATTGTGGGTCAGAACATGCTGATAAAATCGGGTCAGGCAAAATAAGATGTCAGGCCGCTACAGCTAGAAAATGATACTTATGAAGTACCTGAAAGTGCAAAAGTTAACATCCCTTACAGCCTTGATTTTAAGCCAGACAGCTCTATAAGTTCTAAATCCGTTAACGGATGGACTGTCAAATACCCTTTAAACCCTGAAAATGCGGTAAAATTAAATCATTCAGTACAAATACTCTGGCTTGTCCACCCTTCTATAGCCAAGGTTATGAGAGATTACAAATTTAGAAGCCGTTACCCTATTCCTGTTTTGAAAGACATACAAAACATATTTGTAAACGAAAAGTTTGTTACAGGTGAAGCCCCTAATTTCATACCTTTTATTTATTCTACTGCTTATGAGAAAGTTCCTGCTTCTGGTGGTAATTTTAACTCAAGATACGCATATAGCCTACCACCTAGCGACGTGTGCGGGTCGAGCTGCCCTACTGACTACAAAACTATCCTAGAACGTATGTCAAATAGTCCGCAGTTAAGGGAAATGCGTAGACAGTGGAAAGCGGATGTAGTTATGTTTGTACATTTATCGTATGACTCTACCAGTCAATATGCTGGCCTAGCTCTAACCCCTTATGGATATGGAGACTACAGAAATAAACATACAGGTTTTGCTGTTGCTGGTTGGGGAATAAATCCAAATCCAAACCTGTACTATCCGCAGCATGAGCTAATGCATATATTGGGTGCTGGGCATAGTAGATATAATGATGTTCCAGGGAAATCTTATGCAAGAGCTTTTATAGGAAGTTATAAGGATAGTAACGGTAGTGTAGAGGCAGTGAGATCCTTTATGGCATATGACAATATATGTAAGGAAACTATAAAAACTAGTTATTGTACTGTATTCCCTTATTTATCTTCCCCTTCTCGTTTAGTTGATGACTACGAGAAGAAGAAGAAAATACGCCTTGGGGCTGGAAGAGAAAATAATAAGAAAGCGGTAGCACTTTACCTAAGAGAAGTTAGTCAATATAGCGACTCAATATAATAGCCCCTACTTCCAGATGGAGCCGCTTATTGCGGCTTTATATAATAATCAAACCCCCACATTCTACTTAGTTACATACAGATTCACTTTTACCTTCCTTTAAAATAAATTCAAGTAATGACACTTCAAATTAATCAAAAATTATAATCAAACTATAGCTTTTCTTAACAAGAAAAGTACTGTTAATTACGAAAGTTTATGACAACATACCTTTTTGGTTGATGGTAATATTCTTAGCATTGAGTAAATTTAGTCAACAAAATAAAGCGCTTTCCCGTAATAAAGGAATAAATAGATGAAAGCTAAAGCTCTACAATTAATTGGTACTATTTTACTAGCATTAACGATTATATATGTAGCCTTATTTAAAGGTGAAGTAAATATTGAAAAATCTATTTGGTTAAGCGAGGTGACCTACATGTATATTCTAGGTGCATTGTTGGTTTTCGCTCCATTTATTAAATCGAAATTAAAGTGGGAATAAAATGGCAAAGTTTTTGAACATAAGAATGAATTTTTGAATAACTATGACAGCAAAACCACTATCTAAATAAGCATTTGAGTTGAAAACATGAAATTTTTACCAATAATCTTCTCTGCTGTAATTTCACTGTTTTCACAGTCTGTAAATGCAGGTATAGATGATAAAAACTTTGGAACGTTAAAAGTGTCTTCTATTAGCTCTATATATGACGGTGATACATTTAGAGCCGTAATCAAAGATGTTCATCCATTGTTAGGCGAACGCATTGGTATTCGTGTTTCCGGTGTTGATACTCCAGAAATACGAGGAAAGTGTAAACTTGAAAAGTCCCTAGCTAAAAAAGCCAAGAAATTTACTGTTAACTTCCTTCGTTCATCAAAGAAAATAGAGCTTAGAAATGTGACAAGAGGTAAATATTTTCGAATTGTTGCAGATGTTTATGGCGATGGTCGCAACTTAACGAAATTACTTATTAGATCTGGTCATGCGGTGAAGTATGATGGTGGAAAAAAGTCGAAAGACTGGTGTAAATAATTAAGCATTGGAAATCAAGATGAAAAGATATTTGTTCTTATTTGCTTGCGGTTTAGCCGTGTTTTACAGTGCTGACAAAGTTGTACCTTGGTATATGAATAATGTTGTGGACAGTGGTGGTGTCACCTACGCCAATGTTTACAAAGTATTGACTGAAAATCCGAAAGAGCGGCCATTAAGACAACTGGCATACTCAATGATTGAAGATGAAAAAATCGTTGCGTCTGAATACACAGCATTTATGAGTTTGTATAACAGCGAATTTGGAAGTTTGGTGGGCGTTCCAGTAGGTAAGGTTTATGAAAAGGATTATTACCTGAACCTGATTCATGACTTTTTTAAATTGAATGGTGAGGTTACATGTACGTCAACGAAGGATAACTCAGTAAAAAAATTGGCTATTGAAGACAATCTAAGTTATGGCGAATTTAACAAACCTGAACACAATCAGGAGCGATTCGAGTTTGTTAATGTAGAAGGGGGCAATGATTTGATTTTAGCAGTTGGCGATTGGCGCTGCGAAGATGCAGATTTGAATTTCTTTTCTGTCACGGATAAAGCTGTGCCGTTATTTCCCACAATATAAAATTAGCTAATTTAACAATACAGGAATGTGTTAATGGTAAATTCAGATTTAGATAGAATGTTAGATAGTTTAGAAAAATTAAGAGCGTCAAACGAAGGGCAGGAGGCTTTCGATGTTTCACTAGCCGCCCTTATCCAGCAAATAAACAACCTTGGAAACGAGGGCGTTTTAGCATTTAAAAAGGCATTCAGCGGCTTTATTAGACCATCTTTGGGGCAGTATCTTGAAAGCGATGGCCAGTCAATACCAGGTCAAAAAGACGACTATATTTTAGGGTCTGTTTTTAGGGGGATTAATATATTACCAGAGCCAAGTTCTAAAAGTGTTTTACCTAAATATGTATATAGGGGCTGCGGGATTAATCCTGAGCAAGTGATAAGAGCGAATGGGTTTTATTATAATTCTGGTGAGTCAAACTTAATGAAACACCAGGAATCAACGATAAAAAGCATTTTTATAAGTGCAACTACCAACATGCAAATAGCTCGCGAATTTGCTTGCCAACACCCCGGTCGTTGGGTTTATAAAATTTCCTCACATAATTCGATATCTGTAAACGATTACTTTTCACCTTATTATCTACATCAAGGAGAGGGCGAAGTTGTTTTTATTAAGAAAGTACCACTTCATCATATTAAAGGTGTTGCCTGGGCTAAAGACTGGGATGTAATGGAGACAGATTTTTACCCCATAGACCAGTGGGCGAGCTTAGTATCAGAGTTAGTTAATAAAGGGGTTATAAGTTTAAGGGGGTAGTTGTTGTGTATTTAAGAATGATTGTTAACACCATGATAAAACGAAATAAACACGTGTAAGCAATGGGAAAGTAAAAGACTATTGTATTGACATAAAGGGCTAACAATGAATAGATACGTACTAATGACTAGTATATTAACACCTATATTTTCGGTGTTTTTAACAGTAGTCGAGATCTCTATATTTAAAATACAGGGTGATTTATGGGTTATGGCAATATTAAATTGTATTGTTGCAATATTTATTAGTTCGCTTGCTTCAAAAGCTTACTTTATAAATCGCGACAGCCTAATTCAGTTAGGCTCATAACCATTGGAGTATGTTATGTCTCGTATAGAAAATGCAATGACAATGATGGCTTTTTTGGATGCTAGCGGCGTTGACCGCAACGGCCAAGCAATGCAAGAAGCTACAGTTCAGCTAATGGATAAGTCAGGCAGGAATGGGTTAGTCTCAGTTTCTGTATTTACAGGGCAGCATTCAAGCTTCGGACCTCATCTATTGTTTGGTGATGAAATTCGAAGCTTCGGCATTCCTTACACTGAGTTTAAAACTAACTATGAATTCCCTAGCTTTGAACTTAATGAAGGCGAATTAGAGTTAAGCATTAAAGGCACTAACTATGAATTTAGCATCAAAAATCTGAGGTTGGATTAAGGACAGTGAGCGGAATACAGCTAAAACTTGAAGAAAAATATGCCATTTTGAACGGTGTTAGATTACCAAGAGTTGTATATGACCTATTGATGAAAAATGAGCGATTGTTGGCAATCAATAAATACCGATTAATGACAAGTGTTTCTCTTAGCGAAGCGGTTGAAACTATCACACAGCTCTATGAATCAATAACAGAATAACCATTGGAATAAGGAAAACCAAAGTGAAACTATCAACGCTTTTGCTTATTACTACAGGTCTTTCTTCATTGCCGCTGTATGTTGAAGGTGTTTCCGTTGAATCCTCACCTGTTATTGTATGGTGTACTGTTGTGGCTATGATTGTCCAACTATCAGTTGCGATTTTGATTATGGCTACTGGGGATAAAGCTAAAATTTAGTAATTGGAAAACAAGAATATGTCAGATATCAGACCTGAAATAAGCATCAAAGACGTTTTAGAACAACGTCAAAAGGAAGGTAAGCCTTTAATTATTGTTGAACCTCAAACCGCTTCTAAAGAAGTGGTCGAGGCTTTAAAAAAGTGCTTACCCGAAGATACAAAAAACCAAGTAACGTTAGTTAACTTTAAAGATTAACCTGGTGTTGGAAATCGGCCATATGGATTTAAAAATTATAATCAATTTTGACAACAAGCCATTGTTGGAGCAATCGGAACTCGCAAACTCTATTATGCATTGTTACTTTCAGAATCAGAATGTGATTGCCTCCGAAGCACTTAATAGCTGTGAAGAAAAGCTGTTTATTGAAGAGGAGTGTATGAGCAATGAGCTGGCAAAGCACTGGCTTATTGCTAGTGATTTAGCATTTGTGGCTGTGTGTGGTGGGATTGCTGAGATAACAGACCGCTACACTATAAGTTTTGTGGAATAAAGATGGTTGAATTTCTTAATGAATATTGGGCTTGGACGTTAATAATAATTATTATTCTCTGCTCAAATGTACTTAATCTAACGGTATTTGCTGATAGGGATGTAAGGTCGGCTAAACATGAAATTGATGAAGCTGGCATAGGTGCAACGGAAGATAAAGCAATAAACAGTAGCTTAAAATGGCGCAGGAGATCCTCGACTCGATTGATGTGGTTTTTATGTTCAATACTATTTTTCATATCAATAATTTTTTAATATTGGAAAGATAATGTTCAAAATTAAGGTTTTTACTCCCAGTGATAGCATTAAGTTTTGGTATGTGACAAGCATTAAGAGAGGTAATAAGAGTTTCGCTGGAACAACTGATATATCAGATGCAAAAACTTATAAAAAATCAAAACCAGTCATCAGCCTTCTAAATTATTTTTTAGAAAATGGCATAAACTATGCGCTGTTAGATGCGAACAGCGATGAAATACTGAATACTAATAAGGTAATTTGATTATGTGGGCGGTTATAAAAGTAGATGAAACGTTGAAGTTTTATAACTTTCAGACAGAGCAGTATGAGGTTGTTAGTGATATAAAGTTTGCCCATGCTGATGAACTGGAAAGCATTAATGGAATATCAATTAGTTTTGGTGGTTTTACAAAAACTGTTCTTGATCATGAGCGTAGTATTAAAATTTTACTAAAACATGGCTTTCCATTATTTATGAAAAAAACTGATGCTAGAGAAGCCGCTAAAGCTGTTAATTTAACTGGTTATACGTACACTCAATTTGAAGTTAGTAAGATTCAATTATGAAAGGGAAAGAATAATGAAATTATCCGAACTAATAAAGCAGCTACAAGAAATTGAAAAATCAGTTCCTTTTGATTCTGAGGTTGTGACTGGTGAAGATTGGATGCCTCAGAGTATCGTACAAGTTTACCATGAGCCACCGTATACGTTTATTCAGTTCGAACCATCATCTGAAGATATTGAAGAATAAGGCAGCAGCGGTAAATCGAAGTATTGGATATCTTTTAAGGAATGAGCATGGCAGATTTTAAAGAAAAGATTGAGGCTGATTTTGATAGCGCCAAAGTTAAGTATGATTCATACACAATATATTTTTTTGGGCGGTTTTAGTGCTTCATTCTTTTGTATTCATTCTTTTTGGTTACATGGATATTAACAATGAATCCCACGGTAATTTCTTTCCTAGAAGCGGTGGATAACGAAGAAATTAAAGACAATAATAACAAATCAAATTCTATAAATGACAATGAGAATTTCTTTATTAGAAATATACACCTATTACTCGCTGTAATTTGGGGGCTTTGCGCCCTCGGAATATATTTATACAATTATTAAGGGTCAAGCGGTATTTTCTATTATTTAATTTTTACGTGGTCTTATTTTCCATTGAAGTAATATTTGAAGTTGCCTTATGGGTTTCGAATAGAGCAGAACAGCGATACATGGCCATTACTGCAGGGTAGTGTTAAATGATGGAAAAACGCCTCTGACATTAGTTTTTTATCAAGCGCCACTAATAAAGGCAAACAATAGATGGAAGTAAGTTAATGATCGGGTTAAATGTAAAAGCAGATTATGTAATCCACAGTGAAGGTGAGCCTAGTGTTGAAGCTGAAAAGCTTGAAATTGCACTACGAGAGTTTTTTAAATACTATAGAGCTGAGTCAGGTGAAGCTCTAGCGTTTCACGTAGAAGTTTTAGGTAAAGACGTTTCATGATTTAGATATTGAGATGTCGAAAAAGACATAAATAGGATAAAGATTTTACTAATAGCATTATTTATAAAAGCAATTAGTTTAATATTTTAATCTTATAGCTGATTTTTATAAAGGCATCTGGGAAGTGGCTTCTGAGCGAAAGTTAAACGTAATAAAGTATGATAACAAGCTTATAATCTATGCTAAGTTAGGAACATTTTCATAAAAGATAATAATAACATGTGCGTAAATAATTCTGAAATGAACCCAAAACTTAGCCTCTTAATGCAATCATTTTACCACGTCGCAAACCTTGGTAGCTTTAGTAGAGCCTCCCGTATTTTAAGACAATCACGGAGTACTTTAACTAATCATATCTACGAGCTTGAATCAATCTATTCGATAAGATTAATTAATAGAACAACAAGAAGCTTTTCGCTTAGCGAAGAAGGGGAGCAATTATTAGATAAATGTAGGGAACTAAACTATTTACTTCAGTCAAGTAATGAACTCTTATCTAATTTTTCAAACAATGATGCTGGTGGCCTGTGCATTAAAATTCCCACAGTACTTGATAATAAGAACTTTCATACTCTACTCAGGAAGTTTAAAGAAAAGTATCCAGGCGTTATTTTAAAAATATTAGTAGACAATAATGTTTGTGACCTTGTAAATGAGAAAGTTGATGTAGCACTTCATCTTGGAGAATTACAAGATAGCAGCTACATTTGTCGCACTATAACATCTTTTGACACCTACGTTGTAGCTAGTAAATCATTCTGGGATAAATACGATTATCCTGTTCATCCTAACCAGCTAAGAGATTTACCTTGTGTAAATTATCGCCACTGTAAAACCGGAAGTAAATGGAGCTTTATTGAAAATGGGCATGTGTTTTTGGTAGACATAGGTGCCTCTCACATATGCGATAGCGATGAAATGCTCATGTCATTTGCACTAGACGGCTCGGGAATTACTACCCTCTTAGATTTTACTTGCTCTGATTTGATTGCTGAGGGTAGATTAACCCCCTGCCTAACAAATTGGACCCATAAAGTTAAGCTACAAGCTTTATTCCTACAAAGAGAAAATACACCACCTAGGGTTAGGAACTTTTTAGATACATTAGTAGATTTAGCCCCTTTATTAAAACCATAAATATCGATGGCATCCTATAATTTTCAAACATTTTTACTCTGGTCTCTTTTCTAAATCCATTAATCCAGCCGGTTTAAACTGTACTCCATTCGCTACTTTCCTAACATCTGTTGTGCAAGATTATGCACAATTACCTGTGTAATATATAGAAATTGCAGTGAGTTTAGTTGCTATATTTTTTTAGCGGGTATGGTTTAAAAGGAGGTTTAATAGTGTTTCCAATTCAAGAAAATGCTAACGGTAGAGGGCTTGAGATAGATTTTAAATCTTGCAGCTTGTTACAACAAAAATTAGAAAAACAGCTGAGTTTATACGATCAAGAAACTCAGCCTTATGTAATTAGTGAGTTAGTTAAACAAGTTATTAGAAATGAAATTATTGATAAAAAAATAGACCTTTCTTTAATAGAAAATTTTGAAGAAGATGAGCGTTACGATTGGATTTTATTCAAGAACTGCTTTGATACCTCTTTTATGCCATTAACTCCAATAAATGATACACCTCCGGAAAATGAGTTGTGGAAAATCCCTGCAGCAATCCTCATGGGGCTAATTTCATCAACAGGTCACAAAGTGGCAAGCTATAAAGGCGAAATGAAAGGCCGTTTAGCTCATATGGTTATGCCAGCCCTAAATAATGAAGTATATAAAAGCCGTTCGACTAAGCAGTTGATGCCTCATACCGAGATTGTAAATGGCTTATGGCCTGAAGAAATATTCTCGAACAATGCAGGGTATTGTATAGCTCCCAATGTTTTTGGATTAGCTAGCATTAGAAACCCAGCTAAGTGTGCGACACGAGTTTGGTACTTAGAAGGCATTTTGAAAAGCTTACCATTTTCTATAGTAAGAGATTTAATGAGGCCAGAATTTAGCACAACTAGCCAATCAAGTTTCGATGTTGAACATAACTTAGAGGGAGTTAGTGTAATTTCCCAATTCGGTGATCGTATGAGCATTCGATTCAGTTATTCAAAACTCAAAGGTGACACTATACGAGCTAAAAATGCATTGAAACGCTTAAAAGAATATCTAGATGATGCAAATAATGTAGATAGGCTCGTTGTTGAGCCTGGGCAAGTGTTGATACTAAACAACCGAACATTATTACACGGCAGAGACGATTTGAAAAATGACTCATTTTACGATGGTAATGATCGTTGGTTAATAAGAATGTATGGGTTTAGTCATGATGGCTGGAAAAAACTACCTAAAAAAGAACATTTACAACATGTAGCTACTTTATAAAAGGAAATTAAATATGTTATCCCCTTTAGTTGGAAGTGATAGATACTTTGATGCTAAAAATGAACCTATATTATTTAGTCACGGTTCAGAAAGCTCTATATTTGACCAAAATAACAAAGAATATACGGACTTTGTTTTAGGTTTGGGACCAGTAATATTGGGTCACTCAGACCCAGAATTTATCTCAAAAATTACATCAGAGTTGAACAAAGGGCTTTCTTATCCAGGCTTTTCAGAAGTACATACACAGTTAGCAAGCGTATATGAAGATGTGTACAAGTCTCATAAAGTTGTCTCAATTTTTAAAACAAGTTCAGAGGCGGTAACTGCAGCTATACGTTGCGCTATGATCGAAACTGGACGGAAGAAAATAATCCGGTGTGGTTTCTTGGGATGGCATGACACTCAACTTGCAAAGACTCCTAGTTGGCATGAATGGCCTGGTAGTGACAAGCGTATACAAACTCGGTTCAAAACTGGGATGCGCGGTATTGATGATTCAGAGCAAGTATTTAATTGGTTAGATGGTGACTTGGATTACCTAGAATCGCTTTTAAGTATACACGGTTCACAAACTGCCGCATTTGCTATTGATGTCTACCAGTTAGCATTTATACCCTTAGAAACATTTAGTAAGGCCATTAAACTAACTTCAAAATATGGGATTAAAATTATAATAGATGAAACGAAAACCGCAGGTAGAGGGAGTGCTGGTGGCTATATTGATACATCAAAGTTTGCAGCTGACTATATTGTTTTAGGTAAAGCGATAGGAAACGGTCTTCCTTTATCAATCCTAATGGGCCAACCAGAACAATTGCAAATTTACCGTGAAGCAAGAATTGGTGGTACTCATACAAAGGAAACCCTTTCGGCAAGTGCAGGGATTATAGTTGCGAACATCATGCAAGAGCGGAACGGCTATGCAAGAATTAAAGATGCTTGCCAAAAGGTAGTTGATACTTTCAACAAAGCAATTCAACTCTCAGGGACAAATGAATTCTTAAAAGCTGTTCCACTATTAGACAATACTTTATTTGACCTTAAATTTTCAGACTCGATGATAAATAATTACACGTCAAGAGAAATCTTAAAAAAGGAGTTCATAGCCAATGGTGTATTTGTTTTGCAGGGGCATAATTCATTCATTTGCTTGGCTCATGAATCAATTGATTTTGAATTATTAGAAAGTAAATTGCACTCAGCGTTATCAAGCTGGAAAAGTACCCTTTAATTAAAATATTTATTGGATTAACACGATGAACTCATTAACTGTTAAAAATGACCTTGAAGAAATACTTTTAAATTATTCCACTGAAAGTTCGGTAGAAATTCAGTATAAGCAGAAAATGCTGAATTTTTTAAGATCTAACGAAAACCCAATATATCTAACTAATACAGCTGGCCATTTTACAGCATCTGCTTGGGTGGTATCTCATGACGGGAAATCTGTTTTACTAACCGAGCATGCTAAATTAGGTAAGTGGTTTCAGTTAGGTGGCCATATAGAAGAACAAGATAGTAGTTTTTTAAATGCTTGTTTGCGTGAGGCCATAGAGGAAAGCGGTATCGTAGGTTTGACTCTGGATGGCTCTTTCATAATTGATTTAGATATACATGAAATTCCAGAATACAAAGGTATTAAAAGTCATCCACACTTTGATGTGACCTGCTATATCGTAGCTCCTGAAGATGCCAAAGTAACAATCAGTCAAGAATCAAAAAATTTAAAGTGGGTTCCCTTAACGGAAGTAAAAGCTTTAACTGACGACGAAGCTATACACAGAATGGTAGATAAAACTTGTTGCATTGAGTGCGCCTACTGATGTTCAAAGGTCACTTGAAAGCAATTGTTGCTAACGTGATTTGGGGGTCTTTGCCGATATACTTTTATTTTATTGGCAGGTACCCACCCTTAATTTTACTGTCTGTTCAAATGATTTCTACCTTTTTAGTTGTCTTATTATTCTTATTAATAAGCAAAAGAAATGTATTTTCGTTTTTAGATCTAAAACGCAGCATTGTACCGGCATGTTTATTGGCAATTAATTGGGGAGGGTATGCGGTAGCAGTTAAATCTGGCTATGTTATCGAAGCAAGTTTTGCATACTTAATATTACCAGTACTTCTCATTACTGTTGGGCATATGTTGAGTCGAGTAGTTCATAGAAGTTCAATTATTTGCATACTATTATGCTTGGCAATTATTGCATTCGAGTGCTATCTCAAAGGCGTTTTCCCGATTATAGGGTTTGCTATAGCAGCACCATTTGCGGCCTACATACTGTGGCACTCTAAGTATAACTTAGAGCCTATAAAAGCATTATTCTATGAAACAAGCTTAATGCTCCCTATTGGAATAATTATACTTCCAACTGTTGATTTTGCGCTTATTTCAGATTGGGAGTTAATAGAAATGTTATACCTATCAATTTTAGGGATACTTACTCTGCTTCCTTTATTATTGTTTGTAAGTTCTACCAAGGAGGTAAGCTTTGACATACTTTCAATATACCAATTACTCTCACCTGTTCTTGGGATATCAATAGGTATAGTTTTATATAATCAAAGCATCGAAGGACATACATATATATCGTACTCAGCATTAATATTAATATTAACTTTATATAATTTATATTTATTCAGCACAAAGGCTAAAAATCATGTATGAAGACCTAATGTTTAAAGTTCTTAAAATAGCAAAAGATGCATCTAAAATGATTGAAGCATCTAAAAATAATGCTAAGTTCTCTCTTAAAAATGATAGTTCATACGTAAGTGAAGTTGATATTAGTGTTGAAAAGTTTATAAGCCTAAATTTAAAATCAATTGACCCTAACACGCCAGTTTATGGTGAAGAACTTGGCTCTGAAGGGGTTGAGTCAGAGGAAACTTATTGGCTGATCGATCCAATTGATGGTACTGCTTGGTACAAAATGGGTATACCCGTTTATGGTTCGCTTATAAGCCTTATTAAAAATGGTGAGCCGGTTATAGGTTGTATTAGCTTACCAGGTATTAACAAGGTCTGTTATGCATTCGAAGGAGGTGGGTGCTTTATTGAAGAATATAATAAAAGTGTAAAAGTACCTACAAAGTCCTCTTTAGTTAACCATATTAAAGATGCAACTATTTCAGCGTCTGGGATACATGGGACCTCAACTTGGCTAGAAAATGGCTCTACCCCATGGGAATTGCAAAGAATATTTAGAGATGCAAAGTTATTCAAATTTACAGGGGATTGCATACAGCATGTACAAGTAATTCAAGGGCAAGTTGATGCGGCGATAGATACAATAATGAAGCCTTGGGATAGTGCAGCACTAATCATTTGTCTAAGAGAGTCTGGTTCAGTGGTAATGAATTTACAAGGTTGTACGAATAACCTGCTATTCAGCGAAACTTTATTATCTGCATCTTCAGAAGAGCTAGCTCTGGAGATTGTCAAAAAAATAAAACCCTTGGCTCGTTAAATAGCTTAAACATAATAAACCCGCTGGTAATCAAATATTATAAATATTTTAATCCCTAAAAGTATTAATAATCACTGGAGTACACACGGCAAGATCATTATAAATTGAACTTATAGAGCAAGTAGTGATC
>CESF01022805.1_pt1 | contig 12809 bp, 11 predicted proteins | sample 356331 | NCBI WGS metagenome assembly CESF01 (sample SAMEA2621779, study PRJEB7988) | marine metagenome | biome: marine biome (ENVO:00000447); feature: surface water layer (ENVO:00002042); material: "saline water (ENVO:00002010), including plankton (ENVO:xxxxxxxx)" | depth 5 m
AAAAACTCCTAACTCCTGATACAACATTAAACTTCTCTTTTGCATAGCTACAACCTTTTTCTAAAGATTTATGTACTACCCATATTTCACTAACTAAGCTGTAGTTAATTTTTGCCAACATAGACCTAATCCCTTTTTTAAAGAAAAGACCATGCCTGTTCTGCTTATCTACTATAGCATCATATCCTCCTACAATAATAATAGATTTTTTTAAAAAAAGCTTTGAAAAAAGAATTGGTATAAATGCATGGTAATCATTAAACCAGATAATCACTATTTTCGACCTAGACACATAAAAAATTGACTTTATTTTTTCTTTTATCCTGTTTATTACAAAAGATAATATTGTCTTTTTTGGTGTGGATTGTATCTGAAAAACATTATAGTCTAGTGCCTCTAAAATTGAAATGTCAGATTTAACAAAACTTCTTTTAATTGTATAAACTATGGTTGCATTCTTTTTCAAGAGTTAAAAGCATTTAGTTTATCAGCAATTTTTCTGTCATTTGACAACCTAGGAACTTTATTTTGACCTCCTAGTCTTCCAACTGATTTCATATAGTCATTAAATCCTCCTTTTTTAACTGAAATAACCTCTAAGGATTTTATTATTCCTCCATGAATTAGGTCTTTGTAATATATGTTTTGATTAAGCATCTCTGTCTCTAAAGTTTTTGAGAAGATCTTTATATCCTCGGGTTGAGTTTCAAATTCTACATACCACTCATGGCGGGGAAGCCCTTCTTTTGGATTTATATTTGGTGCAACAGTAAACTCTCTTATTGTTACATTGTGATTGTTTGTAGCAATCTTCATTGATTTTTCAACTTCTTCTGAAATAACATGTTCTCCAAATGCTGACAAGAAATGTTTAATTCTTCCTGATACAATTAATCTGTATGGTTTAGTTGAAGTAAATTTTACAGTGTCTCCAATGTTATATCCCCAAAGACCTGCAGAAGTAGATATAATCAATAAGTAATTAACATTGACTTGCACGTCTTTTAATGTAATTCTTTCATATTCCCCTTTTAAGAAATCTTCAGCTTTAATGAATTCATAAAATATATCATTGTTCAATAATAATAGTAGGTCTGTTTTGTCATCAGTAAAATTATCTTGATAGCCGAAAAAACCCTCTGATGCTGGAAAAGTTGCTATTGTGTCAATCTTTTTTCCAAATAATTTATCAAACGTTGACTTGTAAGGATCAAAGCTTACTCCCCCGTAAACATATAAGGACAAGTCAGGAAAGACTTCCTTTATTGTTTTATTTTCATTAGAGACGATCTTTTCGAAATACATTTGGACCCATGATGGTATTCCTGCAATAATTGTCATTTTTTCTCCAACTGTTTCCTTAATTATGGTATCAACTTTTTTCTCCCAATCTTCAATACAATTTGTATTCCATGAAGGCTTTCTATTATTTAAAAAAAGTTTTGGGATGTAATGAGCGCTAATACCTGAGAGTCTGCCGATAAAAACACCATTTTTTTTGTCTAGCTTAGGGCTACCTTGTAAAAACATATGTTTTCCATTTATTGGGCTGTAGTTTTTTGTCTTTAAAAAATAGTTTAAAAGTGCATCTCGAGCTGAATTTATATGTGTGCGAATTGATTCTTTGGTTATTGGTATATATTTTGCGCCTGATGTAGTTCCGCTTGTTTTTGCAAAATAAAGCGGTTGTCCTGGCCATAAGATGTTTTTTTCTCCTGCAACAACTCTGTCAACATATGGTTTTAATGCCTCATAGTCTCTAATTGGAACTTGATTTTGGAAATCCTTATAGCTTTTTATACTTGAAAAGTTGTGGTCCTTTCCAAACTCAGTGTTATTTGCTTTTTTTAATAATTTATTAAAAGTTTCAGATTGAAATTTTAGTGGATTCGAAATCCATTTATTATTTCTTTTTTTAACTAGTCTAGCAAAAAGTATTGTTATTAAAGTCTTCATTTAAAACTCAATATAACTTTGAGGATCAACTGGCTCACCTTGATACCATAATTCAAAATGAAGATGAGGGCCAGTTGTTAGCTCACCAGTATTCCCTGTAAAGGCAATTATTTCTCCCGTACCAACTATATCTCCTTGACTTTTAACAATTGATGAATTATGCTTATAAATTGATGTTAAGCCATTTAGGTGTTCGACTATAATTACAAATCCTGTTGCTGAAGTCCATTCCGAGAATACAACAATTCCTTCGCTAATAGAGTGAACAGGAGAGTTCTCAGGCATAACGATATCTACTCCATAATGCTTGCTGTTTATATCAAATGCTGATGAAAGACCTCCTTTAACTGGAGGAAAAAGTACGGTTGTAAATCTTTCTCCTTGAATATCAAATGCATTATACTTGTCTTCCTCCTCAACCAACGCTCTTAACAATGAGTCCTCCTGATTTGTCTCAACAATCTCCAACTCAGTTATCCTGTTCTTATTGATACTTATGTTTTCATCTAAATCTTCATATGAAATGTTTCCAGATAATAAGTCTTTTAATGAGTTGATATAATTACTTTGCAGAATGTAAAGGCTTTCCAATGAATCAAGTTTCATTGAATTCTCAATTGCATTTTGTCTTAACTCAACACTAGTATACCCTCTAAAATATTCCTTAAGAGGGGTAAAGTATATTAGTAAAAAAGATGCAGACAAAACAACTAGAAATGTAATAAAAGAAGATACAATAAGATTAAGCGATGATGACGACAAGAGCTTTTTTCTTTCAAGTGTTTTTTCATTTACTAAGAGTATGTGAAACCTCTCGGAGAGTTTGTCAAGAAGAGTATGTTTTTTCTTTTTAGGCATTAATGCAAATATATGTATAGTTAGGCATAAGTTATTATATGATTAATAAATTCACATTACAAAAAATAATTCAGTAAATTTGTATAAAGAACTTAGTTTAATAAATTTTCAAATATGATAGGTGGACCTCAAATTATTTTAATAATTATCGTTGTTCTTTTACTGTTTGGTGGTAGAAAGATTCCTGAGCTTATGAGAGGGCTTGGTAGCGGAATAAAGGAGTTTAAAAAAGCTACTAAAGAAGAAGACGAAGATTCGAAAGAATAATAACTCTATTTAGCAAATTTCATTGTTGTTATAATAGTGTTTAATTCAAACATATAGTCTCTCTTGCTTTCTGAGGGTGCAAACGAAAAACCTTCAATAACAATATTTCTTTTATTTATTGTGTCCTTTATAATATAATTGATGTAAGGCCCGGCCATAAAATCATTTTGAACCTCCCAAGTACCCTTTGTTAGAATAGCCTCCAGGTTATTAACTTTTGTTTTATAATAGTAGGGAAGGTATGCTCTTTCAGTGATCATATAGGAGCCAGGGACCCTTCCTGGAACATATATTTTTCCGATTGAATCTCTTATTGCAGGTATTCTTTCTTCTATCTTTTTTAAATCGATATTAAGTGGCAGGGTATAAGCAATAATATTTAGATGTCCTTTTACAACCTGCTTCTCAAACCACACAAAATTTGTTGTGTCCTTAACTGTTGAGTATGCGTCTGGAAAGGTAAGGCTAATTCCAAAACGATCTTCAAGTTGGGGGTCATCATTAAGAGACTTTTTAATTCTACGAATTTTTTCAATTCTTTCATTTTCAGAAATCGATCTTAATAAAAGGTCTTTGTTTTCGTCAAAATAAAAGTTCATTACCTCCTCGTCTTCACCTGTTATTATTGCTGTTAATTGAGGTCTTGCCCATAAGTTTTTAATTAATCTAAATCCTTGGTCAGATGTGTCTTTTTTAAAGACAATTATATTTCTACTGCTTCTTGCAAAGCCTTTAAATATTGATGGTTGTATATAATACAAATCATATTTTGGTTCGTCAAACGGCAGTCCTTCGTATGGCTCCATTAAAGATTCCTTGATGTTGCTTCCAAGACTTCCTTCCCATGAACTATTATTCATTACAATAGTTAACGCATTAATATTACCATTTGATTCCGGAACATATGCTTTGGAACTGTCTGATTGACATGAAATGAAAAGCATCCAGGATAAGATAATTAAAAAGTTGTATTTTAAGTTCATTGCATCAAAGCCTTAACTCCCGGAAGAGTTTTTCCCTCTAAACTTTCTAAAAGAGCTCCTCCTCCAGTTGAAATATAACCAACCCACTCCTCTTTTCCAAGCTTTTTTAATGCTGCTATAGAGTCACCTCCACCAATAATTACATTTACTCCTTTTTCTTTAGCTTCTCTAAGGGAGTTACATATTGAGCTTGTTCCTTCAGAAAAAAGTTTTTTTTCAAAAACCCCCATTGGTCCATTCCAAAAAATTGTATTACTTGTTAGAATTTCTTGATGAAATATCTCCATAGATTTTTCGCCAATGTCTAGCCCCATCCATCCATCTTCAATCTCTTTTGAATTAAAGGATGATATTTGATTGTTATTATCAAAGTCTTTTGAAGCTTTTGTGTCTACTGGCAAAATTATTTTTTTATCCAATTTTTGGGCTAACATTAAGATTTCTTGTGCATTAGTAATTAATTTATCTTCTACTAGAGAATTCCCAATTTGTCCTCCTTTTGCCTTAATAAAAGTGTAGGCCATTCCTCCACCGATTATTATTTTATCAACGTTCTTAATCAGATTATACAGAATACTAAGTTTGCTTGAGACTTTGGCCCCTCCTAAAATTGCAAGAACAGGTTTTTTGCCATTATTAGCAATTTGATTTATTGCTTCAAGCTCTTTTTGAAGAAGTTTACCTGCAAATTTTTTATTCTTGAAATACTCGGCGATAACCGCTGTGGATGCATGTTCTCTGTGGCAAGTTCCAAAAGCATCATTTACATATATATCACCTAATTCTGAAAGGTTTTTAGCAAATACTCTGTCTCCTAATGTTTCCTCCTGATAAAAACGAAGATTTTCCATAAGAATAATACTTCCTTGATCTAATTTAGAGATTGCTTCCTGAGCACCCTGACCTATACAGTCTTCATAAAAAAATACTGGCTGGTTTAATACCGAGGAGACTGTATCTACTATTTTTTTTAGAGAGAAGTTGTTTTCTTTTCCTTTTGGTCTACCAAGATGAGATATTAGAATACATGTTCCTCCTTTTTCTAGAATTAAATCCACTGTCTCTTTACATGCCACAATTCTCGTTGTGTCGGTTACATTATCATTATCATCTAAAGGGACATTTAAATCAACCCTTACAATTACTTTTTTGTTTTTTAAGTCTTGTTTTTCCAGATCGGACATGTTAATATTATTTTGTCGACAAAGATATAATATGATATATATTTGGGTATGAATTTAGATAGAATTTTGGGTCAAGGACATATTAAAGAAAAGATCTATGATTCAATTCAGAGAAAAAAATTTCCTCAATCAAAAATTCTTGTAGATAAAGATGGGTATGGTGGTTTAAATTTTGCTATTGAAATTGCAAGAGAGCTACTAAATCAAAAAAACTCTTATAGCGGTGACGTCTTGGATCATCCTGATTTACACTTTTCGTTTCCTACTTTTGCATCCGTTAAAGATACTGAAAACCTTTATGCTGAGTGGATCTCTTTTGTTAAACAGTTTCCTTTCTCTGATTTTCAAAAGTGGTCAACTTTTATTGGGAACACAAGTTCTCAAGGCTCTATAAAAGTCCCTGAGATTGACAAAATTCAGAAGAAAGCAGTTCTTAAATCCTTTCTTGGAGGAAATAAAGTTTTTATTCTATGGGGGGCTGAAACAATGATGCCTCAAACCTCTAATAAGCTTTTAAAAATATTAGAAGAACCACCTATTGACACATATTTTATTTTAATAAGTAATAGTTTACAGGGTCTATTACCTACAATAATATCAAGATGTCAAATTTCAAACCTAGGCCCTGTTGACCATGAAGAACACAAACAGTTTTTAGAGAGTTTAGTGAGTGGTATTAACTATGATTTAATTGTAAAGTCCTCAAGAGGAAGTGTTTCTAGGGCATTGAACTATATAGATGAAGACTCATCTTCAATCTCTCATGAACAAAACTTTATTGATTGTTTAAGGTTTGCCTTTCTTGCAAAAAAAAGTAAAAAAGCTGTTTTGGATCTTACCAAATGGTCTGAGAAAATTGCTTCAAATTCTAGAGAACAACAAAAAGAATTTCTAGGTTTTTGTTCCTTTCTTATCAGGGAAGCTATGCTTGTTAGCTATAAGTCTGAAAACTTAACTTCTTTTGTTTCAAATTCAGATTTTAAAATAGGCAAACTTTCTCCATTTGTTCACAGTAAAAATTTAATTGAAATAATCGACTTAATCGAGGACTCACATTACTCGATTTCCAGGAACGTTAATTCTAAAATTGTTTTCACGTCGTTCGCAATTAAAATGACAAAGCTTATTAATACTCCTGAGGATTAAGCTCTTTTAAATATATAGAACGAGGAAGAGTATTTAGATGTGAAAATCGCTAATATATTTGAGAGAGAACCAATGACTAATGAATTAATCCATGGAAAAATAGACTTTTTGTATTTAGATGAGAGGTATGATACATAATAAGAATCAAGCCACAAAGGGTGTTTAGAGACCAGGTTAAACCCTTTTTCTTTCATAAAATTTTCTAAAGAAGTATGGTTAAAATGGTATAAATGTCTTGGCACATCCCAAGCAGCCCAATGTTTTCTGTATGCTTTTGAATCAAAACTATCTCTATTTGGAACTGCCACAACAAGAGCGCCGTTATGTTTTAGTTTTTTTTCTAATCTTATTATCGTCTCATTAATATCTGTTAAATGCTCTAGAACATGCCACATCATAATCATATCATACTGACATTCAATAATTTGCGAGTTTTTCGTATTATATATTATTGGATCATACACTTTAATATCTATCTTCTTTTTTTTCAAAAATTCGGCAAAATAACCATCACCAGATCCATAATCTAAAATTATACTTGATTGTGGTAAGATTTTTTTTAAAACTTTTAATTTATAGGAAAACATAATAATTTGAGAAAGCTTGTAAAAAAAAGAGAGGACACCTTTCTTTTTATTATGAGGAAGATAATTTTCATTTTCATAGTATTTGTTATGGTTATGATCTTCCGCTACATCTGTCCAAACAATATTGGTGTCATTATCAAGGAAAAGATTGAAATGATCATTTGAAGCAACATAATCTTTTGTGCTTAAAACCATTCTATCTTTTTTAAGTAACTGTTTCACGTGGAACTTTTATCTCCCCATCTTGACAAGCAGAACGCTAATATCGCTAGGTTTAATACCGCTAATTCTTGATGCTTGAGAAAGTGTAGATGGTCTAATTTTATTTAATTTTTCTTTTGCTTCATGGGATAGGGAGGCTAATGGGTCATAATCGAAATTCTTTGGAATCTTAATATCTTCTAGTCTTTGAAGTTTGTCTGCATTTGCTTTCTCTTTTTCTATGTATCCTTTATATTTTATTTGAATCTCCGTCTGTTCTAGAACCTCAGTGTCTAGTTTGTTTGCTTTAATATAGTTTTCTACAGAGGCTAATTTTCTTATATCCTGCTGTTTAACATTAGGCCTTGAATATATTTTATCTATTTTACCTTTCTGTGGCACGGGTTCATAGTCAACTGATTTTAAAATTTTATTAACCTCATCTAACTCAAAGCTTGTTTCTTTAAAAAATCTAACAAAACCCTCTACTTCTTCTTGTTTCTGTTTAACACGATTATATCTTTTTTCATTTGCTAAGCCAATATTGAATGATTTCTCTGTTAGTCGAATATCTGCATTGTCTTGCCTAAGTAGGGTTCTGTATTCTGCTCGTGAGGTAAACATTCTATATGGCTCCTCTGTACCTTTTGTAATTAAATCATCAATCAAGACACCGATATATGCCTCACTTCTTGTTAATATTAAAGGCTCTTTTTCAAACACTTTCGAAACTGCATTAATCCCCGCCATTAAACCTTGAGCCGCAGCTTCTTCGTAGCCAGTTGTACCATTAATCTGTCCAGCAAAAAATAAATTTTTTATCAGCTTAGTTTCAAGAGTAAGAGATAATTGAGTAGGTGGAAAATAATCATACTCTATAGCATATCCGGGTCTAAAAAACTTAACATTTTCAAAACCCTTAATTTTTTTGATAGCAGCATATTGAACATCTTCTGGCATTGAGGTTGAAAACCCGTTGACATATACTTCAACTGTATTCTCGCCCTCTGGCTCTACGAAAATTTGATGTCTCTCCTTTTCTGCAAATCTATGTATTTTATCCTCTATTGAAGGGCAGTACCTAGGACCTGTACTGCTTATACTGCCATTAAACATTGGTGATCGATCAAAAGATTCAGACATAATATCATGAACCTCTCTGTTTGTATAAGTTATATGGCAGCTCATCTGATGTTTAAGAGGCTGAACACTTTCAAGGAAACTAAATTTGGCAGGGTTTTTATCTCCAGGATGCTCCTCCATAACGCTATAATCTAATGATCTTCCATCTACTCTTGGAGGGGTCCCTGTTTTCATTCTACCAGATTTAAACCCATAAGACTCAAGGTCTGCAGTAATCCCTAAAGATGACTTTTCTCCAACCCTACCTCCACCGAAATTTTTATCCCCAACATGTATTAATCCATTTAAAAATGTTCCGTTTGTTAAAACAACAGAATGAGAGAATATTTTATTACCTAAACCCGTAAGCACTCCTTTTATTGTGTTTTTTTCTACAATTAAACCTACAACCATATCCTGATAAAAATCGAGGTTAGGTGTCTTCTCTAACATCTCTCGCCATTTGAGTGCAAATTTGGCTCTATCCGACTGAACCCTTGGACTCCACATTGCAGGTCCTTTTGATTTATTCAGCATTTTAAACTGTATGGCAGTTAAGTCTGAAACGACACCGCTATATCCACCAAGAGCATCTATTTCCCTAACAATTTGTCCTTTTGCAATACCTCCCATTGCTGGATTACATGACATTTGCCCAATAGTTTGCAAGTTCATCGTTACTAAAAGTGTTTTGGCGCCTAAATTTGCAGCAGCAGCGGCAGCCTCTGCTCCGGCATGACCACCCCCTACAACAATAACATCATATTTAGATTCAAACATTTTGATTGGTTTCACGTGAAACAGCAAATATAAACTCTTCTTCCATTTTTCTCATAGTAGCCTTTTCATCAGGAGTCTTGTCTTTGTATCCAAGACAGTGGAAAAGACCATGAGAAACAAGCCTAACACACTCATTTTCAATACTTTGATTGTGTTTTTTTGCATTCTCTGTCATCATTGGCAGAGAGATATAAACTTCTGCGATAAGATTTTTTTCTTCAGAATAATCAAATGTGAGAATATCAGTATGATTGTCATGGTTAAGGAAATCTAAATTTAGAGATCTCATAGCATTTAAATCCACAAAATTATATTCCAGTTTTTCTATATTAAAGCCGCCTTTATTAGCAAAGAAAACAATAGTTTCCTCTAAAATCTTATTTTGAAATAGGCTATTTGAATATCCAACAAACTTAATCTTTTGCATATTTCAACAAATATAAATCAATTATTAAGGATAATTTCAATAAGGAATAATATGGTGTTATATTTGAAGAATGAGGGAAAGAGCAAGATTTGCACCTAGTCCAACTGGACCTCTTCACATTGGGGGAGTGAGAACAGCTCTGTTTAATTATTTAATAGCTAAAAAAAATGGTGGAGACTTTATACTTAGGATAGAAGACACCGACTCCAAAAGAACTGTTGTGGGCGCCGAAGAACATATAAAAGATTCTTTAAAATGGCTTGGTTTAAAATTTGATGAAGGTCCAATTAAACAAAGTGAGCGTAAGTCTTTATATAAAAAACGAGCAGATGAACTTATAAAAAAGGGTTTGGCTTATTATGCCTTTGATTCTTCTACTGAGCTTGAAGTTGCAAGAAAAGAGTCAAACGGTGAGTTTAAATATAATTATGAGACAAGAAAGAACATGACCAACTCTTTTACTGTTTCAGAGGAGGAGGTCAAGAATCGTGTTAGTAGAGGGGGCTATGTTATAAGAATGGTTATTCCTGAAAAAGAAACAATAACTGTTAATGACGAGATTAGAGGATCTTTAAGTTTTAATTCAAACGAGATAGAAGATAAGGTAATTATGAAATCTGATGGTATGCCAACGTATCATTTTGCTAATGTTGTAGATGATAGTGATATGAAAATTACCTCTGTTGTTAGGGGTGAGGAGTGGTTGTCTTCACTTCCATCACATTTGACCTTATATAATCATTTTGGCTGGTCTCCTCCTAAATTTTATCACCTTCCCCTAATTTTAAAAAGCACAGGCCAGGGTAAGCTGTCGAAGAGGGATGCTGAAGAACAAGGCCACCCTATCTTTGCAGTTCAATGGGAAGAATCTAAGGGTTTTAAAGAGTCAGGATATACCCCTGAGGGAATACTAAACTATCTGGCTTTATTAGGGTGGAAAGGGAAAGGCGAAAACGAGAAGTATTCTCTTGATGAGCTTGTTAATAGTTTTGACAGTAATGATATAAACAAATCAGGCGCTCGATTTGATATTAAAAAAGCTGTATGGATTAACCATCTTCACCTTCGAGATTTTTCATCAAGAAAAATTCTCTCATTAAGCGAGCAGGCCAGTCTTTTGTTAGAAAAAAAATACAGTAATAATGTCTGTGAGCAAATTGTTGATTTGATTAAAGAAAGACTTAATACTTTGTTTGATGTTGAAAAGGAGGTGTTTGTTTTTGTTGGCCAACCAAAAAATTACGACCATGAGGCAATAGAGAAAATTACAAGAAATACCATTTATAATATTTTAAATTTTTGTAAATTAAAAGAGGAGTTGATTTCAGAGCCCTTGTTGTTAAAAGAAAGCTTGATGACTTTTGGGTCTGAAAACCAAATTTCTTTTGGAAATATTATGAAGACTTTACGTCTTTGTATAGTTGGGAGTTTATCGGGTCCGGATTTATTTAAAATTATAGATATTATTGGTCCTGAAGAGACACTCCACAGAATTGAAAGTTTAATAAATAAAATTTAACACATGAGCCTAATTACAACACCCTTAATTATATTATTAGTATTTTTTATCGTTATCTCTACGGTATTTATCGTCAAACAGCAATCGGCTGCGATTGTTGAAAGGTTTGGTAAATTTCAATCCGTTAGAGGTCCGGGTTTTCAAGTTAAGATTCCTTTGGTTGACAGGATCGCTGGGAGATTAAGCTTAAAAGTTCTGCAACTTGATGTGGTTGTAGAGACAAAAACCAGCGATGATGTTTTTGTAAAACTTAAAGTTTCTGTACAATACAGAGTTGTTGAATCAAAAGTTTTTGATGCATTCTACAAACTAGATTTTCCGCAAGATCAAATAACATCATACGTCTTTGATCTTATTCGTTCTCAGGTACCTAAAATGAAACTAGATGATGTTTTTTCTAAACAAGACGATATTGCTGTTGCTGTAAAACAATCTCTTGGAGATGCAATGGAAGAATATGGATATTTTATTGTTAAAGCCCTTGTAACAGATATTGAACCAGATGCAGAAGTAAAAAGGGCAATGAATAGAATTAATGCTGCTGACAGAGAAAAGACAGCTGCGCAATATGAGGGAGACGCCGCAAGAATTTTAATTGTTGAAAAAGCAAAGGCTGAGGCTGAAAGCAAAAGGCTTCAAGGACAGGGTATAGCCGATCAAAGAAGAGAGATTGCAAAGGGTATTGAAGACTCTGTTGGAACGCTTGGGTCTGTAGGTATTAATTCACAGGAAGCTTCTGCGCTTATTGTTGTTACTCAACACTATGACACACTACAGTCAATTGGTGGTGAAACAAACTCAAATTTGATCCTTCTTCCAAACTCGCCTCAGGCTGGAAGCACTATGTTAAACGATATGGTTGCTGCATTTACAGCAAGTAGTAAAATTGGAGAGGCGATGCAAAAAGAAAATCAAAAAAGCTCAGAAACAGGGCCAACAAAAAGAGAAATTAATAGGCCTAAAGGACCCGAAACACCAGAGTTTGGTGAGTTTGAGGGTGAGTAAAGGTTATTTTTTCCAACCATCTCTTAACCCTACAGTTTTGTTAAACTCTAGGGTTTTTTTATTGTCTGTTTTAACAAAATAGCCCAACCTTTGAAACTGGAATTGCTGGCCTTCCTTTGCTTCTATCAAGTATGGCTCAACTAATGCTTCTTTTGTTATTAATGAGTTTTCATTGATTTCATTTTCAATTGTTGAGCTTTTACCTGGTTCCTCAACTTTAAAAAGCCTATCATATATGTTTATTTTTGCGCTGACGGCCTCTTTTGCTGAAACCCAATGAATTGTACCCTTAACTTTTCTGTTGCTTTCTGGTGTGTTTGACCCGCTTTTGCTTTTTTGGTCATACTCACATAAAACTTCAGATATGTTTCCTTCTTGATCTTTAACAACATCAACTGCTTTTATTATGTATGCATTTTTTAACCTTACTTCTTCTCCAGGCGACAATCTAAAAAACCCTTGCTCTGGGTTTTCCTGAAAATCTTCTTTTTCAATAAACATCTCGTCTGTAAACGCTATCTCTCTCTTTCCAGCTTCTTCCTTTTGCGGGTTAATTTCAAAGTTTATCTTCTCTCCCTCATGCTTGTCGTAATTTATAATTTTAATTTTTAAAGGGTTTATAACCACCATTGCTCTTGGAGCAACTTCATTTAAATGTGACCTAACACAAAACTCAAGAAGAGAGGTGTCAATAACGTTTTCCCTTTTTGAAACACCTACTGTTAGTGCAAAGTTTTTAAGAGATTGAGGGGTATACCCTCTTTTTCTAAGGCC
>CESF01312491.1_pt1 | contig 12777 bp, 5 predicted proteins | sample 356331 | NCBI WGS metagenome assembly CESF01 (sample SAMEA2621779, study PRJEB7988) | marine metagenome | biome: marine biome (ENVO:00000447); feature: surface water layer (ENVO:00002042); material: "saline water (ENVO:00002010), including plankton (ENVO:xxxxxxxx)" | depth 5 m
AGGTACCCATCTTGATTTATATCATCTGTATATATTGAGTGTACAGAAGAAAACTGAGCATCTACGGGAATCGAAGTTTTATTAAAAATTCCGGATTTATTAATGAGTATAGATGTTTCTAAGTCAAAAATTAAATTTAACTGACTCGAATTTAATTTTTCGGTTGAGAAAATATCGTTCGCAGTTTGATTTTTATAACTATTATATTTAAGATATCTTTTCTTTAAACTTGGCATCTGCATAACAAGATCGTGTCTTAGAGACATGGTATATGCACTATCTCCGTTATATTGAAAGATAACTTGTTCAATACTTCCATTTTCATCAAAATCATTTACATACATTCTAAGAGGCTTATCAGTACTTGCTCTGAATCTAGAGTTTTTACCTTGATTACCAACTATTAAATCATCAAACCCGTCATTATTAAGGTCTGATACATTTATAGTATTCCACCAACCATTTGAATTAAGAAGATTTTTCTGTATCGTTTTTTTAAAAATATTATTGTCATTTTTAAAAATTGTTACTGGCATCCAGTGACCTACAATAATAAGATCATAATCATTATCTCTGTCATAGTCTACCCATTTAGCATCAGTAACCATGCCTAATTCTTTCAAACCAGGGGCAATACTATCTGAGATATTTATAAAATTTCCATCTCCCTCATTTCTAAGAATATAGCTACTAGCAGGGATACCATATTTCTGAGGGACCAATCTTGATCCAACAAACAGATCATAGTCACCATCTGAATCAAAATCATTTTTAATAACCACTGAAGAACTTGAAAAATTTCCAGCTGGTAATATTTGCCTACTTTTAGTGAATTTAAGTTTATCATTAAAATATAATCTATCTCTTAATTCAGGTGAATAAACTGAAAACTCATTACCCCCACTTGCTACATATAAATCATTATTCCCATCTCCATTTGCATCAAAAATCAAACAGTCAGTATCTTCTGAATCTTTATCTAAATTTAAAATATCAACTGTTTTTTTTATATATCTTCCTTTATAATACAAAAATATTTCACCGGGGTATCCACTCGAACCTCCAATATATATATCTTCATTTCTGTCGTTATTAAGATCGCCGGTGCATATGCAAGATCCTTCCGATGAAGACATATGGAAAAGTAACCTATCTTTATCAAAATCAACATATTCGTTCTCCCGATGCATATAACTAATTAATTCATTGGTCGATTCTTTAAAATAACTTTTACTTTTTAATGTAGATTTACTTTTAGGCTTTTCAGATTCATTAATATCAATCATTACTGTCTGACTAGAATTGATATTTTGAATTTTAGAGATAGAGCCGTCATACCAATTAACTAAAACCGAATCCAAAACCTCGTTATTTCCGACTCCAATTATTAAGTTATTATCAACAGTAGACTGAAACCCTCTTATGGGCATCTGCTCTAAGGTATATAAATTATTACCAGAGTAAGCAAACACCTTTGATCCAATTGCATCTAAATTTTGATCTTTACCTCTAAGCTTTATTTTTAGATACTTGTTCTCAGGATAGAATTTATCAGTATTATTTTTGTATATAAATGCCTTCATATTAACATTATTAACAACTAAATCATAATCACCATCATTATCTAAGTCACCATACGCTGAACCATTAGAGAAGCTAGGTTTATATAAGCCTAGAAATTTTGTTTGATTTTCAAAGTTTAAATCTCCATTATTTAGGAATGCATAATTAGGGACTGGTACACTTGGAATTAAATCTATTAGCTTTTTATAGTTAACACTTCCTGGAGAAGCAATTTCCCTTATCACCTCTTCTTGGGTAACATACTGGAGAAAGTCTTGATCAGTTAAATCCTGATAAATTCCGTTAGCTACAAAAATATCTTTATTACCATCATTCTGAAAATCAAACATTAGAGCCCCCCAGCTCCAGTCAGTAGCTTGAACACCTGTCAATCTACCTATTTCACTGAAGGTATCATCTCCATTATTAAGTTGCAATGTGTTCCTAGTAAATTGATTCCAATAACCACTTGACTTAATATATTGGTGTCTATCCCAATTATCAAAAGTTGTAACTGTTTTTATCCTCTCATCAGGTTCTGGTAACATATCAGTAACAAATATTTCAGCATATCCGTCATTATTTATATCAGCCATATCTGCACCCATTGATGCTGCACTTATACTTTTAATCTGATCCTCTAGCTGCTCAGTATATGTTCCGTCCTGATTATTTATGTATAGGTAATCTCTCTCAAAAAAATCATTTGAGACATAGATATCCATCCATCCATCATTATCAACATCACCAACAGTTACACCTAAGCCAAAACCTATAACACTTCCATATATGCCCGCCTCTTCACTTACATCTTTAAAAAATCCATCATCATTTCTAAACAATTTATCTCCCCCAACACTATCTCTTATAGGTCTTTGATTACTTCCTACATTTGTTATTCTAAATCCCCCTTTATATGAGTTATTAAGAAGGTAACAATCTAAATCTCCATCTCTATCATAATCAAAAAAAGCAGCATGAGTTGAGTATCCTGTATCATCCAGCCCATAGTCTGAGGCCATTTCAGTAAATGTTAAATCACCATTATTAATAAATAATTCATTCTGTTTATTATCCCCTTTTATATCGCCAGAGTTAGAAACATATATGTCTAAAAACCCGTCAGCATTTATGTCAGCAAGACTAACACCTGTACTCCAAGATTTGGTTCCAGCTACACCAGCAATTTCTGTTATATCTTCAAATTTGAAATTCCCCTTATTTAAATAAAGTCTATTCTCTTCCAAATTAGAGTTAAAGAATATGTCAATTAAACCATCATTATTGATATCACCTAGACCTACGCCTCCTCCATTGTAATAATTTCGATAGTTAAAAATATTAAAATTTTCGTCGTATGATAAATCATTTCTGAAGTCAATACCTGTATGGAAAGATGAGAGTTCTTCAAACAAATTATTGTTAGTATTTATGCAAGAAGAGACACAGATAATTACAAAAAAATAAAAATGTATTCTATTCACTTTTTAATATTCTTCTCTATTGTAAGGTCAGTAAAACGAGCTCTTACTTCCCTATCACTTACTTCCGTTAATGTAATTCTTCTATTGCCATCTACAGTAACATATAAAAAATCTTCACTTTTAGGGTTTTTCACAGGAATAAAATCTGTATTATACCAACCCGATAATATAGATTTAACCTCTTTAATAAGATACTCTGAATCTGTACCATCATTCCATGGAGCCCAAGCAGTATAAGAGTAGGTTGAATTAACTTCGTAAACAGTATCTTTATTGAATACGGGATAAAAGAGCATCTCTATATTTTGACCAATAGATTTAGTAGGCATCAGATATCTCACTGAATTATTTGATGGGCCCTGTGTAACTAATTTTCTTTTATTTAGATCCCAGCAATGAGAATAAAAATCAGAAGAAGTCATACCAAATTTAATACCAAGAAATAGTGAATCGTTTCTTATACCTGATTCTAATTCACTTTTTTCTAGAGAATAGTAAGAATCTATTGAGCACGAGAAGAAAACAAAGATTATAAAAAAATGAAATTTAATTTTCTTTTTCATAAAATTTTAAATTGGAATTATTAATAGCAAAAATATAGTTAATTATCTCTTTATGTTTTAGTTTTTGAATATCTCTTATCTCACCAGATATTTTAAGACCTGAATCTTTTGAATTTAACGGATAGAAACCCTCTTTAGTTCCTATAAACATCTTTGAAAAAATTGCATTATTTATACCATATTCAGGCTTAATTTTTGTTGAATTACCACCAACTATAAAATCTTTTAAACTATCATTATTAAAATCATCAACAATTATTGAGTTAATTGTTGAAATCTGAGCATCAAAGGGTAGTTCACTTAAGATAAGTTCTTTACCATTTTTATTTTTTAAGTAGACTGAAGCAAGGTTATAAACAAAAGCTTTTTCAGTTTCATCAATTATTTCTTTTGGAAAGAGCTCTTCCATTTTTTTATTTTTATAATTCTCAAATTTTAAGAATTGTTTCTTTAGAGAAGGAATCTGCATCCATAAATCTTTTAATTGAACAACAGGATATAAGTCATCTCCATAATACATTCCAAGAATTTGTTCATTCCTTCCATTACTATCGAAGTCATTAACATACATAGTCAGAGGATACTCTTTAGATGCATTGAAAAAAGAATTCAGTCCATGATTTCCAATTATGATATCAGGGAATGAATCCTTATTAATAATAACTTCCAAAGTATTATAAAGTCCATTTGATTTTTCTAATCCTAAATCAAATGAAATATTAATAAGTTTTCCTTTTTTAATTTTATAGACTCCTATAGGCATCCATTCTCCAACAACTATTAACTCATCAATACCATCTAAATCAATGTCTACAAATTCACTGTCTGTAACCATTCCCATAAATTTATTTTCACCTAAATAAACTTCTGAGACATCTTTAAAAATTCCATCTCCATCATTGAGAAGGATATAGTTATCTGTTTGAGTGCCGTAAGAGCCAGTATTTAGCCTTGTTCCTAAAAATAAATCTAAGTCACCATCTTGATCTATGTCATATGTTGATACCGTAGAAGTACTTTCAAATTTCTTTAGTTCACTAAAAGCTTTTTCTTCTTTTTTAAAGTTATTTTTGTTAATATTTATATAAAGCCTATCTCTCAGTTCAGGGGAAAAATTAGAATATTCACTCCCCCCACTTGAGACAATCAAATCTACCAACCCATCACCATTAAAGTCTCCTGAAACACAGTCCACATCCTCCGAATCGATATCAGATAAGAATGGTTCTGATTGTTTACTAAAGGTATCACCAGTCTGGAAAAATAAACTTGATATACTACCTTTAGCAGAACCTACAAAAAAGTCATCTAGCCCATCTCCATTAAAATCATCCACACATACACATGGTCCCTCATTAGAATTCATCTTAAATAGCAGCCTCTCCCTATCAAAATCTACAAACTCATTTTCTATATGAGAATAATCTATTTCAATGTTTTTATTTTTTAATAACTTTTTATCTGATCCTAATAATAATTTCTTTTTAATGACTGAAGCAAACTTTTCATTAATAACGTAATGGGTATTTGAACTTAAATTTTTAATAGATGACTCTAGTCCATTATTCCATATAACTTTTACACTATCAATATTATTTATAGTATCTAAACCAAAATAGAGTCTGTAATCAACAGAAGACTGGAAACCCCTCATTGGAGACAATTCTTGATACTGAACTTCACCATTTACGTAAACATATAGCTTATTACCTATTCCATAAGTATTTGGGCCATCTGAATTAAATGAGAATGAAACCCAATTCTTTTTAGAGTTATTTCTATAAATAGATGCTGGCATGTTGACGTTATTTATTACTAAATCTAAATCTCCATCATTATCTAAATCTGAATAAGCAGAACCGTTAGAAAATGAAGGCATATCAAGACCAAATAAAGATGAAACATCAGAAAAAGATAAATCACCTTTATTCTTATATGCATAATTACCTACTGACTCAGTTGGTATCATATCAATGAGTTTTTTGATTGGTTCACTCTCCGATTTGATCATATTAGATATTATTGATGGATTAGCTAAGAAGTTAACATAGTCTTGATCTAGTAAGTCTTTATAAATACCATTAGCAACAAAAATATCTTTATAACCGTCATTATCCATATCAAAGATTAACGCTCCCCAACTCCAATCGGTAGCATCAACACCTGTTATCCTTGATATCTCAGAGAAAGACCCATCTGCATTATTAAGTTGTAGAACATTTCTATTAAACTGATTGAAGTAACCTTGAGATATTGAAAGTTGGTATTTATCCCAGGAGTCAAACACTGCCTTAGAAACTCTCCTGTCATGTCTTTCTGGAAGCATCTCACTTACAAATATTTCTGGGTATGAGTCATTATTTATATCAGCCATATCAGCTCCCATTGATCCCATAGAAATCTCTGTAAGATAATCTTCTATTGATTCATTAAAAGTACCATCTTGATTATTTATATACAGATAATCTTTCTCAAAAAAGTCATTAGAAATATACATATCTTGCCAACCATCTAAGTTAAGGTCACCAATAGTTACCCCTAAACCAAAACCAATCTCACTGGTATAAATTCCAACCTCATCAGATATATCTACAAATTTCCCGTTATCATTTCTTAGAAACTTGTTACCCTTATCACTTGTATTAAGCCTTAAGTCTTTAACCAAGTCAATACCAATACCAATTGATCTGATTGTGTTATTTAGAAGGTAACAATCTAGATCACCATCTTTATCAAAATCAAAAAAGGCTGCATGTGTAGATAATCCTTCATTATCTAGACCGTAATCTTTAGCTCTCTCTGTAAAAGTTAAATCACCATTATTTATGAAGAGTTCATTATACCTTCTTTCTCCACCTGGAGGTCCAGACTTACAAACATAAATATCAAGGTAGCCATCGCTATTAATATCGACAACGCTAACTCCAGTACTCCATACTCCAGAAGACATAAGTCCAGATTCTTCTGTAATATCATCAAAGTAGAGCTCTCCCCTATTAAGGTATAATCTATTTGAGACAAGATTTCCAGTGAAAAAAATATCTTGAAGTGAGTCATTATTAAAATCACCAATAGCAACACCACCACCATTATAAAAGTTTCTGTAAGTATATGGATTTAATTCTTCTGTATACTCAAGGGTATTATTAAAAGTAATATTTGACTTTTGAGTTGATATTAACTCAAATAATCTGTTTTCCTTTGGCTTTGAACATGCAGAAAGGATTAGAATTAAAATAATAATTTTTCTAATTGTCACTTATATAAATCTATTATGACAAAGATAAAAAAAAAGCAAGCGATAAAATCGCTTGCTTTAATCTTAAGATATATTTAACTAAATATACTATTAGTAACCAGGATTCTGAACTAGCTTGGGATTAGCATTTAATTGATCTTTTGGTATTGGATAAAGTTTATACTTCGAATCCGAAGCATCTTTTGCCCACCAAGCATCATTAAATTTACCAAATCTAATTAGAGACCTTCTCCTATCATTCTCAACAAACAGCTCTCTACCTCTTTCAGCAAGAAGTTGATCTTCAGTAAGTGAGTTAAAAGGATTAACATTAGCTCTAACTCTAATCTGATTTACAATTCCAAGTGCACCAGTTGCATCACCTGTTCTAAAGTGTGCTTCAGCTTTACTTAGTAAAACATCGGCGTACCTAATAAGAACTAAATCATGATTCATATGTTCTCTTCCACCTTGAACGTGACCATACTTATTTATTCTAGCACCACACTGACGACAAGCATCAGGATATATCTCGTTGATATATGGAGTAAAATTAAGGCCAGTGCCATCATCATCACCATCTTCTCCTCCAGCTGAGTCATCAGTTCCCTGAGGACCAACTAAGAAGTTTGATAGTCTGCTATCTTGAGTACCAATAGCAGTCCCTTTACCTTTAATAACATCGCCTTGATCACCTGGATTAGTTGACGGGTCTACATATGAGTTATAGAACTCTTCAACTGTAGCGTATCCGTTCCATGGCTGAAATGTTAAATTAAAAGTATTCTGGCTAGCATAATGAAGCGTCATAGCAACCCAGTTAAACCCTTGCGCAAAAACTTCATCGTAAGGTACAACAAAGATATTTTCAGAAGAACCTTCGTTCTGCTCTTTAAAGTTATCAGAATAAACTGCTTCTAGTGAGTATAGACCGGAGTTAATTATTGCATCAGCATCAGCTTTTGCATCAGCCCACTGAGCTGTGCCTGTATATACTTCTGCATTTAATAACAACTGCATTCTAATACCAAGAGCAGCCCACTTATTAATTCTACCATAAGTAGTCGCATCTTTCTTTTCACTTAGAAGAGGTATAACAGCATCAAGTTCAGACTTAACAAAGTTATAAACTTCACTTCTTGTGGAGTTAGGTTTTGTTTCAGTATCAGTAAAATCTGTTGATAAAGGAACATTTCCGAACATGTCAAGAAGATGAAAATAATAGAATGCTCTGATTGCTCTCAACTCTGCCTCATAAGCATCGGCACCTTCAATACTACTAAACTGATAAATCAGTCTGTTTACAGTGTTGATTGGACCATATGAATCATTCCAAGCATTATTAAATATACTGTTATCTGGTTGAAACTCATGCTGATGTAACTGAAGCAGAATACCACCATCATACCAGTCACCGCCTCTAGTAGGAATGACTAATTCATCAGATGATAATTCATTTGCAGTCCATATATTTGTATGACTTCCCCAGTGTGTCATAGAGGAATATGCCTGACCTAGAGCAGCGATATTTTCTTCATCAGTTGTGAAAAAATTCTCGGCAGCTAAATCACTATATAATTCCTCATCAAGGTTAGTACATGCAGGTGCTATAAAAATCATACCTACAATTAGTAAACTTAACTTTTTCATATTTATTAATAAATTTCTCATTTTCTAATAATTTATAAAGTTATATTAAGACCTAAAGTAAAAGTTCTAGCTCTGAAATAGGTCTCTCTTCTCTCAATTCCTTGAGAAAGTGGATCACCTCCATCAGTCCATCTAGATACAGGGTCAATACCCTCATACCCAGTTAACATGATTGGTCTCTGAGCAGAAACATAAACTCTTAAGTTTTTCATGAACTTAGTTACATCTTTCAAGTTATAACCTACAGTTATATTATTTAACTCAAAGTATGTAGCATCTTCCACATGAGAGCTATTAGCAGCAGCAGCAGTAAGGTCCTGGTTGAAGTAACTTGTATTTACAACATTCCAGTTTCCTACAACTGTAGGGCCAGCGTTCTCATAAAAACCTCTGTACGAGTTGAATAGATCATGACCAAATTCACCATTCCACTGCATAGAAATATCTAAATTTCCTATGTTTAGTGTATTGTTCCATCCAAGCGTGAAATCAGGTAAACCATTACCGATAACTTCTCTGTCATCATCACAGTCACAATATGAACCGTCGCCATCTAAGTCAGCAAACTTGAAGGTACCATCAGGGTTAATTCCCTCATATCTAGGGCCCCATATCTGACCTAAAGTTTCGCCTTCAACAACTCTCACAAGTGATACACCACTCTGTCCTGGAGATCCCATAGCAGATCTGTAAAGAACACCACCACTAAAAGAAAGATCACCCTTAGTCCAACTCATTAACTCACTAGTACTCGTACCGAATACAATACCAGTAGTCCATTTAAAGTTGTTAGAATTTGCAACGTTAAAATTAACATTAGCTTCAAATCCAGTGTTCTTAGTTGTACCAATATTTAAGAGAGTTTGTGAAACAAGATTTGGTGGAACAGGTACGTTAACACTTAGTAACTGATCTTTTGTCTCTCTAGTAAAGTATTCTACAGAACCAAATAATCTTGAGTTAACTAAAGCAAAATCTACACCAACATTAAGATGTGTAGCAATTTCCCATGCTAAATCAGGGTTTGCATTACTTGTTGGTCCATAACTTGAAGTGTATGCACCGTTGTAGTAGAAGTTACCAGAAGGAGCAAATCTTTGTAAAGAAATGTAAGAACTACCCGGCTCATTACCTGTCTGTCCGTAACTAACTCTTAATTTTAAGTTGTCAATTGCATCAGTGTCAAGTAAGTTATGGATACTAACACCAGCACCGACTCCATAAAATGCAGCCCATTTGTTATTAGCTCCAAACCTTGATGAACCCTCATACCTTAAACTTGCATTTAAGAAGTAAGTATCATCATAGTTCAAGTTTACTCTTGCTAAACCAGCAATTAACTTATTAGAATTAGCCCAACTCCATACAGACCCTAGCCCGTTATTGAAATCAGCTGAAGCACCTAGGTTGTGGTATGAAAAAGCATCAGTTAAGAAATCACCACCTTCAGCGTGGTAACCTTCATTAAAGAATTCTTGATAAGAATATCCAACTAGTGCGTTTATGCCTAAGTCACCTGTTTGACCAGCATAACCTAGCGTTCCCTCTAATAGATCAAAAGTATACTGTTGATTATCGGTTATTGCTAGACCATTTTTGTCAGATCCTCTGAATCTTGCTGTTTTTTTGTAGTATTGACCTCTCTCGACATCAGTGATTTGTCTCGTATATGCAAGAGATGCATTAAGACCCTCAACTAATGAGCTAAGATCTAAAGACGCCTTAAGTGAACCCAAGAAAATATTATCATTACCCTCGTTAATGTTTTGCTCAACAATTGAAACAGGGTTAACATAATCAAAAATAGTTCTCTCGTGGTAGCCACCATATATTGAGTTTGGGTCATATACCGGCATTGTTGGATTAGATTTAAGTGCTTCTCTAAAACCTTCATTACCAAATCCGTAACTTGCATCCTTGTTTGTATAAGAAATACCTACATCTATAGTCAACTTACCATCCATACCCTTCTGGGATAGATTAACGGCAGTGTTAAGATTATTATTTCCTGTACCTAAAAGAATACCTTCTCTCTCTCTGTAATTAACAGCTACTCTGTATGTAGTACTTTCAGTACCACCAGAAACCGATATATTATGAGTTTGAGACACACCATCTCTTGTTACTAGGTCTAACCAATCAGTAGTTGCACCGAAGTCAACAGCTCCAGGAAGAGCTCTGTACTCCTCTGCAGTCATCACACTTATTGTATTAGACATCTGATCAACAGATGTAGATACGTTATATTCAACCTTAGTTGTTCCAGCCATACCTTTCTTAGTAGTTACTAAGATCACACCACTAGATCCCCTAGTACCGTAGATAGCTGCAGCTGCACCGTCTTTGATTACGTCGATTGACTCGATATCATTTGGATCAACCAAATCTAGGTTTCCTCCAATAACTCCGTCAATTACAACCAAAGGAGATGCGTTAGCACCAACAGTTGATATTCCTCTAAGCCTTAGTGTATACCCTCCATTAGGATCGCCACCTGGCTTTGTAATAGATAAACCTGCAACTTTACCCTCAAGAAGACCCATTGGATTACTTATTAACCCTTTGTTAAAATCTTCCTCATTGAGACTAGTAACCGCACTGGTTATCTCTTTTCTTTCTTGTGTACCGTAACCGGTAACAACAATCTCATCAAGAGCAGCAATATCTTCTGCAAGAGAGATATTGATCTCTGACTGAGATCCCACAGCAATTTCAATGGTTGAATATCCTACATAAGTAACAACAAGGACATCACTTGACGAAGCATTTAATGCAAAGTCTCCATTCATATCCGTAATTGTTCCATTTGAAGTGCCCTTAATAACAATATTGGCACCTGGGATACCTTCACCATTTTCATCTGTAACTGTACCAGTTACAGCACTTTGAGCTAAAACATAGCTCATACCTGACATAAACATCAGGACTAATAGTAAAAGCTTTCTCATATTTGCTTTATTATAGTTTAGTTTAAAATTTAACTTAATTCAAATAAAAATTAAATTATTGACTGTCCAACAAGTTACTGTAATCAGACACACTCTGAAGTGAGTTGTCTTATAGTTTAGCACTGGTTTGGTCGTCGACAACAATTAATTAGTTAACTGACACAAAATTGCAATAATTTTTTCGTAATTAAAACTAATTATTGTCAAAATAACTACAAGTTGTTAAGTGAAACTAAGAACCGGATTCTTTCAACTTTTTTTCCCATATCCAGGCAGATTTCATCATTTGGTCAAGATCTCTACTAGCTCTCCAATTTAAAGTTTGCTTTGAAAATTTATTATCTGAGTAAATACTCTCAATATCACCCTGCCTCCTGCCAACTATATCATAAGGTAATTGAACTTTATTTACTCTCTCAAATGATTTAATTACTTCAAGGACCGAATAGCCCTTACCTGTTCCTATATTAAAAAACTCATAACTTTCATTGGTCTCTTCATTCATTAATCTATCAACAGCGCTAACATGTGCTTCAGCGAGATCAACTACGTGAATATAGTCTCTGACTGGCGTTCCGTCTTTTGTACTGTAATCATCGCCAAAGACTTTTAGTTTTTCTCTTTTTCCTATAGCAGTCTGGGTGATAAAAGGAACTAAATTATCTGGCACACCTCTAGGAAGCTCACCAATTAAACCAGAATCATGTGCTCCGACAGGGTTAAAATATCTCAGGCTTATTGAAGGTTTTTTATTAATGATGGCAAATTCTTTTATGATTTTTTCACAGATCTGTTTTGTTTCTGCGTAAGGAGATTCAGCTTTTTTAAAGGGAGATGATTCTGTGACAGGTAATATATCTGGCTGACCATAAACAGTACAAGATGAAGAGAATACAAATCCTTTAACGTCTTCTGATTTTATACATTTAAGAATATTTTCTACTGAACCTACATTATTTTTAAAGTATCTATCAGGAAATTTGATCGATTCATTTACTGACTTCAATGCTGCAAAATGGATAACTAGATCAAATTTTTTATCATTAAAACAAATCATGGTTTGAGTCAAATCAGTAATATCAATTTCATAGAAATCTATTTTTTCTCCTGTTATTTTTTCAATTCTGTCTAATATAAATCTCTCAGAGTTAACTAAATTATCTATGATTGATACCTCATACCCACTCCTTATTAATTCTACACATGTATGAGAACCTATATAACCCAGTCCTCCTGTAACAAGAATTCTTCCCTTAACAATTTTATCCATAACTTAGACCTTTAGAAATTGAAACTATGTCTGAGCTTAAGTCTAAAGAAAACTTTTTCCT